>MDSY01038558.1_pt1 | contig 37000 bp, 26 predicted proteins | sample 811131 | NCBI WGS metagenome assembly MDSY01 (sample SAMN05326643, study PRJNA326480) | marine metagenome | isolation source: seawater | place: Atlantic Ocean: South West | collected 2010
CTGCCGTTGGAGGAGGAGCCGCCTTGCTTCTTCGACGCGAACCGAACCGAGATCAACGAGAACGCGCTGGTAAGGGTGCTTGACCCGGTGGAGGGAAGGCCTGTGGTGAGGGAGGAGGTGGGAGATGTGCGAGGCGGTCAGAATACGATACGAGACAGGGTCAGATTCGACCCGTGATGGAGATATCCTTGAGATTTGGGCGTCAAGAGACGGGTGGTGTGCGGATCGCGCGCGCGGTTCGTCGTGGGAAACTACGCACCTTGCGTCCCGGTGGCGAGGGAAGAGGTGAGCGCGCCTCTGCCGAGCGCCTGGCGCAGGCTTTGCATCTCCTGTGCAAGGAGAAGTGCTGGTGATAACGTAAGGTCGTGGTTTTGCGAGATTGTGTCGAATCCAAGCAGCAGTTTTCGAGAATGCACCAGACGGAGGCAACAACGACTTTTTGGTGACTCCGGGCAGCGCCGGGAGTCGCCATGAAGCCCGTCCCGCGGATAGGCGAGGACACGGCGTACGACGATAGCCAGGGGTTACACCCGGTGTGGCTCGCGAACAACTACCTTCGCCGGCGGAAGTACGATGAGTGCATCGCGATATGCACGGACATCTTAGCGAAGAACCCGTACGACCAGGTACAACGACTTTAAGAGGATCCCGAGTGCCGTCTCCAACGTCCGTCTCTTTTCCGCACTGCTCACCTCACCCCCCCAACCCCCCCCAGGCTGTGTGGTACTTAAATTGCCGCGCGCTGACGCTGAAGAACTGGATCGACGACGCAGAGATCGAAGAGGAGGTGCGTAAGCATGTCGACCAACATCGATTGGACGGCAACGGGAAGACACGCGAAGTTCTTTTTGTCTCATCATTCATTTATCTGATGTCATTCAAGAAGCATGTAGTCAAACAGCCCTCAACGTTCACACTGACCAAGCCTTTAATAATCACTCCCCATAACACAAATAGGGCGTGGCTGATATCCTTCTCGACGAGAACGCGACGGCGCAAACGCCTCGGCCAGGAACATCATTGGCGCGCCCGGGAACGAACAGAAGCGGCCCAAACGCCGGCGTCCGACCGACGACGCAAGGCGGACGACCCGCGACTGGGTTCGCCCGGCCTAGTACGGGTTCGCAAAGGCCTGGAACGAACAGAAAGGGTGAAGTAAGTGTTGAGAGTGCGTTACGGGGAGGGAGGCCTGGGACGTCACGGCCAGTGACGTCTGGTGGCAGAGCCGTTAGATTAGGAACGGCGTCGATGTTAACGCAACCTGGCGGTCCTTTCGTGGATCTTGATAAATTAGATTTGCGCAAGTACGCGCAACGCCCAGCGTTGGCCAGGGCGCTTTGCGATTACTGCTTGTACCACGACCGGAATCCACGGAAAGCGGTTGAGTTGGCATCCCTGGCTACTGTCAACGCAAACTTCAAGGACTGGTGGTGGAAGGAAAGGCTGGGGAAGGGGTATTACGCGCTAGGTTTGTTGCGCGACGCGGAGAAACAATTCAGAAGTTCTCTGAACGATTGCGCCACCGTTTCCGCGACGCAGCAATTAGCGAAAATTTATATAAGACTAGATCAACCCTTCGCCGCGGTTGGGACATTTGAGACAGGTGCGAGTCAGTTTCCTGGAGAGACTAGCATGTTGTTAGGCCAAGCCCGGATCTGCGATGCGCTTGGCGAAATCGAAGAGGGCGTTTTGTTGTACAAGCAGGTTTTAAAGTGGGACGCGTCGAACGTGGAAGCTGTCGCTTGCTTAGGTACGTTTTTTTATCCCGTAAAATCCTGTTCGCCTCGTAAAGCGTGTTTCGTGTACCATTTGGTTCGCGTTTCACGACGTCACGTGAGGGATTCCTCATCATCCCGATACGAAGAACGTGTTACGTATATCCCCAGACTGTTGTCCATACGAAAGACTGACTTGTATTTCCAAAATCCTAGCCTCGCACCATTTCTACGACGACCAGCCTGAAATAGCTTTACGCTACTACAGACGGCTTCTCCAGATGGGCGTAAACTCCGTGGAGCTGTGGAACAACGTAGGGCTGTGTTGCTTTTACGCGGCGCAGTATGACATGACGCTGAGTTGTTTTGAACGCGCGTTGAGGTTGGCGAACGACGACTCCATGGCGGACGTGTGGTTCAACATCGGCCACGTCGCGATCGGAGTAGGTGATTTAGACATGGCCACGCAGGCGTTCGAGATTGCATTATCCGTGGACAACACGCACCCTGAAAGCTTCAACAACCTTGGAGTTTTAGAATCTAAAAAAGGCAATTATGAGAATGCTTTGGGTAACTTTTCCGCGTCGAGCGCCAACGCTGATTGGACGCACGAGGCGTTTTACAACCGCGCTCTTTTGGATTTCAAAAAGGGCGACTTTCAATCCGCGTTTGAACAGGTCGAGAAAAGTTTGGAGGCGTACCCGGAACACGCGGAGGGTAAGGAGCTGCGGGACATGCTCGTGAAGCAGTTCACGGTGTTGTAATTTTAGGGAGAGCAGAAGGTATAGTACTTTTTGTATGTGATATAGTCATCATGGATTCTAGACGCAAAACTTTCTCTCATCAACTTCATCACAAAACTAAAATCGAGCTGCTGCCGAAAAAGGATCGACTCGTCATTCGTCCCCGCGCCCACCATGGGGTTCGGCGACGACGGCGTGGGCAAGTATGTCACCCTCGTTTCCGCGGACGGGTTCGAGTACGTGGTGGACTACGAAGCCGCGTGCGTTTCGAAGATGATCAAGAACCTGATGACGAGCGCGGGCGGGTTCAGTGAGCTGGAGTCAAACACAATCACGTTCCCCGAGATCAGCGGCAAGTGTTTGGAACGCGTGTGTCAGTACTTCTACTACAAACTAAGGCACGCGAATAGTAAGGACAAACTCCCGCAGTTCCCGCTGCCGCCGGAGATGGCCCTGGAATTGCTCATGGCGGCGAACTACCTAGACGTGTAGAGATCGAGCGGAAGGGGATGACCTGTAATTTTACCAATCTTTTCTGTGGACTCAAAAATTATTTTCTCTTCGTGCGCAGTATAGCGCCTATGTCCGCGAGCGTGGCGTCGCACGTTGCGTACACCGCGCCAGTTTCAGGGTCCATTATCGTGGCTTTCGTCCGGGCCCGAAAGTCCGTGACTGACACGATTTCGCACTCCACTTTGAACGTTTTGTGCAGCGACACGGGTTTCAGAATCTTCGCTGTTAACTCCGTTGTCGCGCAGTTCGGAGCTCGCGCACATTTAACGAGCTCCGCGGTGGTCTCGTCCAACACCGTTTCAACGGACCCGCCGTGCGCGGAGGTGTACATTTCCTTGCCAATCGCCGCGCCCGAGCCTAGCCGGAAGGCGGCTATGAGGGTTCCGAATTGATTTGTCGAAGTCTTTCCTCGGTAGAAGCACCTCAAGTCTAGTCCCGCCATCGCCGCGCCGTCGCCGTTCGCCCAGGATTCCGCAACCTCGAAACGCATTTGATTTATGTCTCCCGATGATTCGAACGCAACGACATTCTTACAGAACGGGGTAGTGGTCTTGTCCTTCGCCAGCGCTGTCAGTAAAGCATCCTTAATAGGGAACAGACCGTTTTTCCGAAATGGTATGCCGTGTTTGAACGCGGCGGCTCGGTAGTTAGTCGGCGTCAAAAATAAATCTGAAGTTTTGCCGTTAACCTGCGGCGCGTTTTCGGGATGGCATCGATCGCAACCGAACGCTATGTCCCTTCCCCCACCGGGCAAACCGATATCCCGCAATTCAGGACGTTCACACCCACCGCTGGAGAAGTACGAACGGACCTCGGTCTCGCTCCAGGACGGGATCTCGTCGTCCGGGGGGAGGGGGACATCCTGAGGAAAGGAAAGGAGCGTTTGGGAGGTCAGCAGAGCGTTTTCCTCGGATCGCGAGCAATGATGAGGACTTCCGACGCTCTTCACGATGTGTTGAAACGTTCAAGGGACACGCACGGGGTAGTCCTCCGCGAGTATATCCACCAGGTTAATCATCCGCACCGCATCGGGGTCCATCGTGGCGTCGGGAAGCGCACGCGCGTGTGCCACGATGTGTCTCTCAGCCTCCCATCGAAGAAAAGGAAAACGTTTCGAGTCAATCGAGGCGAATATGAAAAAAGAACAATTTTCAATCGAGTATATTTCGTTGCATCTCAAGCCCTCGTCTCTAGTCCCTATTCGTACTCACAATCATGTCCCTCCCATGAAGCTCTACTGTAAGCGCTCCCATAGTAAGCATAGTAAGCGCTCCCAGTAGCGATTACAGCAGTGCTATCAGTAGTTATTACAGTATCCCTCAATGTTCCCAGCCGAAACCTTTTCATAGGTTCTCCGCCAATCGCAGCAGCAGCGATTTCAGCGAGTTCCCGCTCGCGGCGTCCTTTCGCTTCTTCTTGATCACTTTCGCCAACTCCGTCGCTTTCTTCGTGGCGCGAGTTTTGATTTTATCCGCGCGTTTCACAACCTGCTCGTGGATCGCTTCTGCATCCGCAATGGCCAGCTCCTTCTCTTGCTTGTTCACCTGCGCCACGTCCGAAAGGTCGGACTTCGCGTCACTCAGCGCGGTTACGAAAGTCTCGCGCGCCGCCGTGACCGTCTCGACGACGTCGCCGAGCCTTCCCTTCGCGGCGGCTTCCGTCTTTTCAAACAGTTGAGCCACCTGCGCGTTCGCGTTTTGGGCATCGACTTCAACAGCATACACGTCCCTCATTGTCTCTTCCTTGAACGTCTTGCACAGCGCGGCGATCTCAAGCTCGGCGCGTTCCTTGCCAGTAGTGCGCATGGTGCGAAGCCGTTTCTCAAGCGCGGCCATCTCGTCGTCACACTCTGGTTCATCGCCGTCTTGCTCGGACTGGGCGGAGGGTTCGTCATCCTCCACCTCACTTGATATGCAGATCTTGCGCTTCTTTGTGACTTGCGGGTCACCGAGCAAGTCGATCAACGTGTCCGCGGCTGGAGAAACGCGCTTCGTAGCCTTGGAGGGTGCAGGCGCCGGCGAGCCGTGCGACGGTGTTCCGCCGGTTTTCCTCGCCAGCACGATTTCGAGAATAATCTCCCACTTGCGTTTCTCCTCGCCGGACGAAGCTTTTTCGCTGAGCTTGAACAGCGTGGGGACTTCCATTGACGTCCAGGCGTCCGACTCTGCAGTAGCAGCGCGATGAGCCCTTTGTTCCGTTTCATCCAGCGGATCCGTCTGCGGAAGTTGCGGAAGCTGCGCGGGCGGGGACGCGGCGACTCGCGGCGACGGCAAAAAAGGCTCGTTGCGCTTTGAGCTCACGCGGGAAGCAGGAGTCGTGCGTTTCGCCGAGTCTTCAACGCGTCCGTGAAACTTCAGGCCGACCTCGTGGCAGTCTTCAATTTCACCAACGTCCCCCACGTTCTCATCACTGCCGCAAAAAATATCAGCCATCATCTTGAACGGGCTCGACTTGAGTTCGTTTTTGAAAAGGTTCTTTTCGTTCTCGGTTTCGCCCGAATCTGAATGCGACGCCGGCGCCTCGCGCGCCTCCACCTGCACATCTTTTTCCCCGTTGTCATCAACTGCGTCTTCCTCCATGGAATCGGAAATGGTCGCGGAGTCAGGTGTAGGCTCGGACTCGGACTCGGACTCCACCACCGGATGCGGCTTCGGCTCGCGTTTCTTCTTCACGAACGTTCGGGGAGCGACTTTCAACTCGCTCAGTAGCGACTTCTTTTTCGCCGCGAGCGCCTTCACCACGGTTACTTTCGCCGCGGGTACTTTCATATCGTCTTCGTCCTCGCTTTCGTCCGCCGCCGCGACCACGGTGATGTTCGTGGGAGGTGCCTTGCGGTGAAGGCTTCGAGCAACACCCTTCGATACCTGGCTCTGCGGCGTCTCGCAGCCCTTGGCCTTCAGCATGCTCTTCTTCTTCGGCGCCGTCACTGGGGTCCTCGCGGGGGACGGGCGGAGCAGCGCGGCGACTGCAACGGCCGGAGTCACTTCCTTCTCGCGCATCGACACCACCGGGGAGATGGACGCCGCGGGCGAAGACGGCAGTACGCGTGTGGCCACAGGGGGTACGTAAGGGCTCTTGCTTCGGTCCCGGCGTAACATCGTCTTCTTCTTTCCGGCTTTGCCTCGCGCAAAGACGTTACGCCTGCTGGCATCCGCCGCCTTGGGAGACAAAAACGAAGGCTCCGCGGCGGGCTCCCCGTCCTGCACGCGCGGCGAAATCATATCATCTCGCACTTCCATGTTTCCCAATCCGAAGTCCTCGATATCGTCCGTGGTGGCGACGGTGGCCCTGGCTTCCATCTGTTTCGCTTTGCCGCGACCCGCTTTTTTCTTCACGAGTTGCGGCGCCGGCGCCAACTCCGCCAGAGGCGCCTCCGCCTTCTGTTCCACAGGCTGCTTGCGCAGTCGTCCGCGAATTTTCTTCGCCGGAGGGTCCAGCTCATCCTGAACGGAAAGTGGGGGACGCGTCTCGGTCGTGGGCTTGACATCATCGGCGACTTTCTTCGCCGGGCATCCGAGCTTTCGCTTCATCAGCATCGGTTTGCCGTCAGACGTCTTGGGCGCGTTCGACGGCGCGGGCGCTTCCGCCGCCGCGCACTCGTGTTCCTCCACGATAAGCTTGGTCATCCTGGTTGTCCGTGTCGTCCTGGTAGCCTTAGGAGCAGCCTTGGGGGGCGCCTTGGGATGGGCCTTCGCAGTAGCCTTGGGAGCCTTGGTCGTCTTGTGCTCAGACTTTGTGAACCGGGTGCTGCGTCGCGGCGCTTCGGGCTCCGCCGGCGCCGGCTCGGTTCGCCCGGCTTTCTGACGCGTCCGCGTGGCCATCTGGCGCAGAGGTGGACTTGGAGTAGGACTGGGAGTAGGACTCGGGCTTCTGGGACTCGGACTCGGACTTCCTCTGTACGATATCCCTTTCGAGGCTTTCGGTGATTGCGACGGCGACGGCGACGGTGACAGCGGATCGTCTAGCGTATCGACCGAGTCCAGAATCGCGTCGTCGAGGTGTTTTGGTGTCAATGTTCTCGCGGTGAGGAACACGGGCTCGGGAGACGGCGCGGGAAGGTTCGCAGGAAGCGCCTCCATGGTTCGCGGCGAGGTGAGATCAGTCTGGCACGTGGAAATAGGGTTCATGTCGAGTGTGCGGTCACGACCGCCGATGCGAACACGCGCCAAGTCTTTCGGCGGTGCTGCGACGTCGTACATCACGCCTTTTGATACTTTGGGTGACGCCGGCGCGTGAGCGATGAAAGAAGGGCGACGCTCGCCGCCGAAGGCGTTGGGGTACTCCGCTGCCGCTTTCATCAAAAACGCTTTCGCCTGCGCGAACTGTGCGGGTCCGAACTTGAACGTGATCCAGCGGTCGTCCTCGGCGTCGAACGTGTCGCTCGTGCCGAACCCGCGCGGTTTCTCGCGAACGCCGAGCGTCACGATGCCCGTCTCGGCCGTAGCGGAGACGGCGCGAAGGCAAGTCGCGTACGACAAGTCCACAAATATGGGCTCATCAGGCGAGTCTTCGAAGGCGTATCGGAAGCTGATGCCTCGACGCCAAAATACGACTTGCGACTTGGAAACACCGCTGGTCTGCAAGCCGTCGGTGATGTTGATCTCGAGCGCCGCGACGCGTTTGCCAGGCGCCGCCTCGCCGTAGCCCGAGGCGTAGTCGTCGATGACGCCCTCCAGCCTATGTTCGAACTTTGCCTTTCCCGAATCGCTTTGGAATTCGATTGCGTTGGTACGTACGTCTCGTGATATTTCCCCGAAGCTGGACTTTGCGTTCTTCAAGCACTTCACGACGTCCTCAAGCTTCACGTGTGGTTTACCGTCCTCAGCGAGCGCGGTGGCGTACACGAGACCTTCCACCGCCTGGCGCATCGCGGGCGCGTCGCCGTCCGACTCGGCGGCTCGCCAGAACGCGACGAGGCTGGAGGGCGTTCCTTCCGGCACGTGCACGTCTCTTCCAGGCGCGTAGTCATCAGACGCAAGAAGTTTCGCGAAAACCCGTGCGCTGTCCGGGCATCCCTGTCTCTTCCGGGGATTAACCACCAGGGCGAGCGTCTCGAGCACCTCCCTGCGGGCAAAGGCGTAGAGATCAGTCGATTGGCAAACCACGCCGTCGATGAGCTCGGGAACGAGCAAAGCGCCAAGATGTTTCGTCCAGCGTGTGGAGTTGTGGTGCGAAGCCAGCATTCGGATGGCATCGTTGATCTTGGTGAAGATATCAAGCTCGGTCATCTGCGAGGGGTACACCGTGGTGCGATGGATGCGGGGGTGAGTCACGAGGAGAGGGAAAAATCGTTGTTTAAATTGTACAGCTGTAGGTTTGGAAGAAAAAAGAAACTCACTGTGAGTGACCCACGTCGGGCGGCGTCCATGACGTGCTCGGAGAAGGACTTGTACACGGCGTGGATGGTTCTGACGACGTCGCCTTCCTTTCCGCCCTTGGGTTTGTAATCCTTGAAGAAGTTCATCCTGCGATACGGACAAGACGTGCGATACGAAGGTGGGGTGCGTGGTCAGAGAAGGCGCGTCGTTTGAACGGGAAGAACGTGAGACGGAAACGCGAGAGGGCGGGCGCGGTCGTATCGGGTCGTATCGCGCACTTTTTGTACTCCGTGGGAAGCAGTTTCGCCAAGCGGTGGACGAGTTCGGGGCTCCCCGTGGTCGTGGACCGCTTGCGGTCGAGTTCCTGCGGCGGGGGGCGTGGTGAAAGGGGCGTAAGGGTTAGTTTCTTTCGCGTATCGCGCGTGTGTTTTTGAAATAAGGGGAAGCGGGTACCCACCGTTCGAAGGAACTTCCAGATGCCGTACACAGCCTCAGGGTCGTCGCTCAGCGAGGTTCGCGCGCCTTCATCCACGGCGTCGATCGATCGCGCGAGCTCCGCCGCGTGCGGCGTGCCCATCCGCGGGTGCTCAGCGAGCGCCGCGAGAAGGGGCGCGGGGGTCAGAGGCGCCATACGACCCGTTCAAAAGAAGAAAAGTACGCGGGCGGACGCGCTCGAAGAACGCGCGTCCGCAAAAGCGCGGAGGAGGTGCGTCTACGCGTGCCTCTTCGACGAGGAGAAGGGGAGCGTGCTTGCGTTGGACACAGGTACCGGCGGCGCAGCGACCGGTCCTCCCACTGCGAGGCGAAAAGTGAAGGAGCTTGAAAAAAGGTTCTCTTGGCGTGAAATCGAAATCTGGGATCTTGCAATGCAACGCTCGGCACGCTCTAACTAACCTATGGGTCTCGTATGGGTGGTAGTCTGATTTTGACGACCTCTCTCATCCACGCAAAAAATGGATGACGAGACAAGTGGCATTCTAAATCCAACCCTCCCGTCGCGCTCCCGATCAATCCTCACCGCGCCGTCGAAGCCTTCCCGACTCGCACGAGAATCACCATGGTCGGTGCCGCCGCGGTCGGCCTCGCCGCCTCCGCGGTTCGCCCCGTCGCGCGCGCGACCCCGGGTTCCGCCAACGCCCGTGCCGCGCGTTCGGTTCGCGTAAGCGCCGTCGTGCCTGGCGTGTCGTCGCGCGGGTCGCCGGCATTACACCGCCGCTCCACGCGCGGCCGCCGCGTCGTTGTGGGCGAGCGCAAAAGGAGCGACTCCGAGGGTCCGCTTGATGTCGTCGAAATCGAAGAGTGCCTTAATGTATGTGCTCCACGTTCCCACCCGCCTTTCGGTTTTATCTGCTTTCTGACGAGCCTAGAGAAGTGGAAGCAACCCGTGTGCATCGGACCAGCCGACCGGTCGGTGCGGTGGACACGGAATGCGAGTCCGCGGAAGTCGCAGCTTCCTCTTGATACCCGCTGCATGCGTCATGCGTGTGTCACCGGCAGCTCTCTCGTCACCCGCTCCCCTCCCACCCCCCACTCCCGACCCACGATCACCCGCTGACCGTCATCTTGTTTTTCCAATCCCGACCAATCCCGTTTCCGCAGGATGAGGAGTGCAAGGTGGAGATGGTCTCCGCGCTGGAGGATGCGCTCGGATCGGAGGAGCCTGAGGAGGCTAAGGCCCCCGTGGCTGTCGCCGCGGCGCCCGTCGCCCCCAAGGAGGTGACGCCCCCCGCCCCCAAGAAGGAGGCCCCCGTTGTTTCCAAGAGCGAAGCAAAGAAGGAGACAAAGGAAGAGGCCAAGGTCAGCGAACCGCCTTTGAACTTCGAACGCTTGAAGTCCGTGGGTACGTTCGTGCGCACGGTTGAAATTTGGTCGTTCGTGTTTGCGTTCGTGTTCCGCCGAGTCGCGTTGGAGCTGAAGTTTACGTACAAAGGAGGGTTCACGGAGGCGAAGAAGCTGGAGCGCGAGGCGGGACTCGCGTCTTGGTTGAGATTGGGATTACTGCGTTTAGGCCCCACGTTCATCAAAATTGGGCAACAATTCTCCACGCGAGTCGATGTCCTCTCCAAGCCCTTCATCCAGGAGCTGGAGAAGTTGCAAGACCGCGTGCCTCCGTTCCCCACGCCGCTTGCTCGGCAGATTGTTGAGGAAGAGTTGGGACGGCCGCTGGAGGACGTGTACGAGGAGTTTGCTGACGAAGCTCTGGCGGCGGCGAGTCTTGGCCAAGTCCACCTCGCAAAATTAAAGATGACAGGTGAACAAGTCATCGTCAAGGTCCAGCGCCCCGGCCTCAAGGAGATCTTCGACATCGATTTGAAGAACCTACGGGTCATCGCGCAGTGGTTACAGAAAGTGGACCCGAAAACCGACGGCGCCGCGAGGGATTGGGTTGCTATTTTCGACGAAACCGCGCGGGTTTTGTATGATGAGGTTGATTATCAAAACGAAGCTAATAATGCAAGGGAGTTCGCACAACAATTCGCATCCACGGACTGGATCAAAGTCCCCAAGATCTACCAGCAGTACACGAAAACCAAAACTTTATGTATGGAGTATGCGCCGGCGACGAAGATCAACGACTTAGAAGGGTTGAAGAAAATGAATGTCGATCCCGACCGGATGGCCCGATTAGCGGTGGAAGCCTATTTACAGCAAGTTTTAAGGTTTGGTTTCTTCCACGCGGACCCGCACCCCGGGAACGTCGCGGTTGACATTGGCGACCCGGAAGGCAAGGGCAGGTTGGTGATTTACGACTACGGCATGATGGGCCGGGTTCCGGATGAAGTCAGAGGCGGGTTCCTGGATCTGTTCTACGCCGTGTTTGAGAAGAACAGCGACAACGCCGTGAAGGCTTTATCCAAGATGGGCGTTTTGGTGGACACCGGCGGGGATTTAACCGCCGTGAAACGCACGGCTGATTTCTTTTTAGGATCCTTCGAACAGCGCGTCGAGACCCAGGAAACGCAACGCGCGGTGAACAAGGACGAGTACGAAGGCGAGTTCAAAAAGAAACGCACCAAGGAGGAGAAGAAAGCGCGGCGGAAACAAATCTTGTCCAACATCGGCGAAGACTTGCTTGTCGTGTCCAAGGACCAGCCGTTCCGGTTCCCGGCTGAGTTGACGTTCGTCGTGAGAGCCTTCTCAGTACTTGACGGCATCGGCAAGTCTCTGAACAAAAAGTTTGACATCGGCGAAATCAGTGCGCCGTACGCGCGGTCGCTGCTCATCGAAGACAACCCGAGTTCGTTGCCCCCCCAGGTCGTCGCTCGCCAACGCGATTTCCAACGCAGGTTCGACGCGCAGAACAAAGCCATCGTAAACTTGTTCAAGGGCCCGGATGCGATTGAGGAGATCGTTGACGTTATTCGTGCGATTGAGAGGGGGAAGCTCAAGATTCGCGTTCGCGCGCTGGAAGCGGAGCGAGCGATCGAGAGAGTCGCCGTGATGCAGGACGTCATGTTGAAAGCCATGGTCGCGTGCGCCGCGATCAACGTCGGAACGGTGATGTACGTCTCGGGTTTGTTGATCCAAGCCAAGGTGGCGTTCGGGATCTCAGCCGCGGTAGGGCTGCAAGCCCTGATCGCGCAAGGGAAGCTCGGAAAGCTCGTCAAGAAGGAACAGGCATACAGCGGGGCGGCCTAAGTAAGAGGAGGAAATTCATTTCAATTCTTTTTGTACAGAGATGAGCGCAAAGTTTCGCGCTCGAGGTGACATATATAGTCTGTTTAACACGCGTTTAATAGAACTCAAGCAAAATACACATAAGATTCGTAAAGATATTCGTAACGGTATATACTATATTAAAATGAAAGGATGTAGAAGGGTCTCAAACCCTGATGCCTGTACGTACACTAACTGCCCATAGATCTCAACCTCAAAAGTCCACGTCCGTGCGAAACACGTACTGCTCGTACCCCTCCGGCCCGCCCCCGTCCACCGAGTGCATCACCCCGTTCTTCTGGTACTGGTCCACTCTGTGTTCGAAGAAGTTTGCTTTGCCCTGTAGGGAGATGGATTCCATCCAGTCGAACGGGTTCGGTGTATTCCATACCTTGGTGCCACCCAGCTGCACGATCAATCGATCGGCGACGTACTCGATGTACTCGGACATCAAATCGGCGTTCATCCCGACGAGCGCGCACGAAAGCGCGTCGCACACAAACTCCTTCTCAATCTCCACCGCGTCCTTGACGATGTCCTGGAGGCGCTCTATTTCGAGCGGGTGTTTCAGCATGCTGTACAGCAAGCACGCGAAGTCGCAATGCAACCCTTCGTCTCGGCTGATGAGCTCATTAGAGAACGTCAAGCCCTTCATCAGTCCCCTTTTCTTTAACCAGAAAATCGCGCAAAAACTCCCCGAAAAGAAAATCCCCTCCACGCATGCGAACGCGATTAAACGCTCCGCGAAGCACTCCGCGGACTGGATCCACCGCATCGCCCACTGCGCTTTCCGTCCCACGGTGGGGACGTTGTGGATGGCCTTGAACAGGTGTTTTTTTTGGACGGAATCCTTGATGTACGTGTCTAATAGTAGGCCGTATGTTTCCGAGTGGATGTTTTCAATCGCGAGCTGGAACGCGTAGAACGCTCGCGCCTCGGGCATCTGCACTTCCTTCAAGAATCGAAGGCCAAGGTTCTCTAACACGATACCGTCGCTCGCGGCAAAGAACGCCAAAACGTGCGAAATAAAGTGCTGCTCGTTTTCCGTGAGATTGACCCAGTCCCTGTAGTCGTAACTTAAATCAATCTCCTCCGCTGACCAAAAACTCGCCTCCGCCTGCTTATACATCCTCCACACTTCTTGTTCCTTGATCGGGAACAAACAGAAACGATCGGGGTTGTCTTGTAACATGGGCTCGTCGGCGTCGCGATTCCAGGTCGTGGAGCTGCCCGCGCCTGAACTTGACGACTTGTTGCTCACGCGATCGTCGTCGAGCGGCGACCTTAAGTCCCCGAAAGAAGTCAAGCCTTCTTCCGTGATCTCACCGTGTGGGGCATTGCCGTTGGCTTTCGCGAGCGCCGCCGCGAAAAGCTCATTGGGGGAAGTATTGGGTTCCGTGGTGTCCACCGCCGTTTTTTCTGTAGGCGCCATCTTGGTCGGTAACACCTCGCCTGAGATCACACTCGGCAAAGATCAACCAGTGACGTGCACAAGCAAATTAACCCTGATTCTTCCGGAAGAAAGAAGGTACGACACGGAGTGTGCGGCAGGTATCTCCTGAGATCGTTCACGAGGGTTTGGAACCGGCTCGTGGCTCGAAAGGAACGTGAAGGGGGACTCGATCGAGTTTCCGACAAAGACAATGCGTTGCGCAGTGAACCGTGGCGCGCACGTGAGTGTCGTGAGCGGCGGCTACATTGACTACGTCACCAGACAACAACTGGAATTTTCCCGCCCTAACCGCGCGTAAAATGCTCTTTGACAGGTTATATAGACCGTCAACAAGGGACAACTTTTCCCGCACAGACTGGACGCCGAGAGGAAATATCGAAATGGATTCTAAGAAAAAAAAATCAAGCCCACCGTTGGCTCAAAGGGGTTTCCATCGCTCGCGCTCCTCCGCCCATCCATTCTCCAGCACGCGGTCGTGAAGCCGTGCGCGTGTCAACTTTCCGGAGTGACGAGACAGGCGAGATGGGCAAAGCCGCGTTCAGGTACGTCTCGGGAGCCGACCTCAAACCAGCGCGCGGTGCCCTTACCATCACCACTCGGGCGGTTTTGCGCGATCATTCATGACTGCGACGCATACGATTTTTCGTGAGATTGCGAGCGCTTGACACCGGCGCTCAGGAGTCATGTGTCCAAGTATCGCACCCCGCTGACCGATCCCCCCCCCCTTCCCCCTATCAACTCCACAGGCTCAGCGAGGTGATCTACACCATTTCCCCCATGAAGACCGGGGTGATGGGTGGTTTGTTCAAGGATTTCGGCTCGGTGATGACCAAGAAGCTGATGGGCATGACTGACATGGCTATTTTCGGCTTGGCGCCCACGGTGGGGATCTACCAGTACGCCGTGAACTTCAAGGAGAACGAAAAGCTCTCGCACAGGTACTAATTGGGGGGTCAGGGGTGGATGACTGATCACAGAGAGACAGAGAGGTGGCTGAGAGTATCGACGTAGGCATCTATCTAATCCAATCTAATGTTCGTAATCTGTCAAACGTGTTTTCTCGTTTCACTTCACATCACTTTTCCCCCCGATGGGCACGCCCCTTCTGGTGGACGCTTGGGAGCGTCCCGCGACGACTTCAGTGATCATTGTGTGCTGCTCGGTGTGGTACTACCTACACCGCCACGGGTTGGGGTACGAGGACGTGGGTGTATCGTACCGAAAGGCTGTGGTGGAGGGACAATACTGGCGATGCATAACCGCTTCGTTTTCGCACGTATCACTCATCCACCTGCTGTTCAACATGAGCTCGCTGTGGAGTTTGGGGGTGGTGGAGAAGATGGGCAGGTTAAATAGCAAAGGAGACACTGAATGGGGCACTGCGTGTTACGTCCGGTACACGGTGGTGATGCTCATCGGCACGATGGCGGTGGTGCTGGGAGTCACACATTTACTGATAAAACACTTCAAACTAGAGAGGTACGAGCACGTCACGTCGGTTGGCTATTCGTGCGTCGTGTTCGGGTGGATGACGGTTTTGTCCGTGAAAAACCCGACCCACGTGTTCTCCGTAGGGCCGGTTGGAAGCAACATAAGCCTTCCCGTCAACCTGGCGCCGTTCGGGTCGTTGATATTCACGTCTATTGTTGTGCCGCAAGCGAGTTTTGTGGGACACCTTTCTGGAATTTTTGTCGGGTATCTCATCGCGTGGGACCTTTTCAAATGGGTAAACAACGGGTGGTGTGGAGTGCTTGTTTTTTGCGTCACAGTAGGGGTGCTGTGGACATTGAAAGCGACTACAACTGTGACAGTGGGTGTGCAGCTGCCGGGTATTGAACTGGTTTCGAAGAGGATGGGAGGGTTTTTTGCAAGCGGAGAATCAAATTTTACGGGCACGGGGCGACGACTCGGAGGAGACGCGGGAGCGGCGACCTGGACGCCGCACGGAACGTCGAGGTTAATGGCCTCGGAAGGAAACGTGTGATGTGGTGGAATATGACATCGTAGACAGGAGGGAGATCGTACAATAGACTAGCTAGATAGAAGACTATAATCAAGCGAAAAAGGTCATCGAAAAACGCTCGACTAGAAATCAGCGGCAAATTAACTCAAAAACAAACCAACACTTGGCAGTTCTTGGCGCACTGACCGTTTAGCGTTCGCGAGTTTGAAGGAGCTGCTTGTCGTTGTCGAGGCTCCTCGCCAGCTACAACGCGTGGCGCCGCGCAATCTTCTCCGAGACGTGAGCGAAGCGTGGACGCGACACTCGCGACGGGGTCGGGACGCGGCTGGTGGCTTTTTCCGTAACCCCGGTCCGATGGGGGACGAGGCGGAGCAACTCGCGGATGCGGCGAAGCTTCCGTGGGAGGATCGATTCGTGCACAAATTTTGGAAGGCGCGCGTCGTGGCGTACGAGGCGGTGGTCAAGGAAGCATCGTTCAGCGAGACTGTGGAGGGCAGCGCATGTCTCACATCGTTCGGTACGTTCCCAATCTGCCTCGTATCGCGCGCACACCTTCCCGGCACGAACCGCACGAGACACCCCAGATCTCGAGCATTGACCCGTCCAACGAACGAATATTTGGAAGGTTTCTTTGGATGCATCATGAGATGAACGCCTGCATCCGTCACAAGATGAATAGCCCACACATCTCTCGTAAACAAAACTTCACTGACTCTGACTCCATGCATACTTCTCTACCGTCCTTCTTCGTTTCACTCCAGGCTCCGTCGCGAAGCACGCCGCCGGTGATACGAACGCGAACGCTTTAGATTTTGGCCTCGACGCGCTGCGCGCGTTTTGCGGCGTCGCCGATGAGGGGTACGCCAAGGCGCATGCTGCATCAATAATGGCCAACGTCGTGAGCAAAGGCATGAACGGCCGGGCTAAAACCGTGGAGAGGGCCACGGAGGTGTGCTTGGTGCTGTGCGAGCTTGAAGTGGCGGACGTAGTGGTGGAAGCTCTGTTAAAAGGCACCCAACACAAAGTCCCGAAACTCGCGCTGGCGTCAGTGGAAGCGCTTTTGAAGTGTTTGTCATCGTTCGGCACCCCTACGGTGATCCCCGCGAAACCGATATTGAAAGGCATCGCCCACATGTTCGACTCAAAGGACGGCAAGGTACGGGACACGGCGAAGGAACTCACCGTGGAGATGGTGCAGTGGCTCGGGGTTGAGGTTTGCAAAAAAGACCTAATTGAAAAGTTGCGACCCGGGATGCAAGCCGAAGTCGCCGAGAGTATTTCCAAGATCGTTCTGGGCACAGCGAGAGCGACGAGGCTGACGCGGAAGGAACAGACAACAGGGGCACTACTTTCTGAGCCCATGGAGGTGGATCAGCTACATGGAGACGACTATGGTAATAACTCAGAACTTCCTGGTTCGCAACCCCAGCTCCCCGAGGCGTACGAGTTCGCGGACCCTTTTAGTATCCTGGACAAGTTAGAAAAGCCCCTGGAAAACAAAGAGCAGCCGAAGTTCTGGGACGCCATAACTAGCTCCAAGTGGAAAGAGCGTCTTGGAGCTCTGACCCAGCTGAAGCAACTCGCTTCAAACCCGAAATTAGCCTCCTCTGAGTACGGTGACGTCACGCGCGCGTTGAAGAAGATAATCACGAAAGATTCAAACATCGCGTGCGTCGGGGAGGCGTGCGCGTGCGCTGGGGCGTTAGCCGAGGGGTTGCGGAAAGAATTCAGAAGCGACGCCAAGCTTCTGCTCCCAGGCATGTTGGACAAGCTGAAGGACAAAAACACTTCTGTGGTCACGAAAAACAGAGACGCGCTGTGCGTGTTTTCCAAGCGGTGCGTGTCAATTGTTGACGTTTCTGACGAAATAGTCGCCGCGTTAAATCACAAGTTCCCGAAAGTGCCGGCGCAGACGCTTGGTTGGGTTAAAGACACATTCTCAAAGAATCCAGACAAAGCCACAGCTGTTTCGTCGCACAAATTTTTATTACCTGCGATCGTCAAGGCTGCCGAGCACAAGGACAAGGACGTGCGCGCCGCGGTTATTGACGCGCTCGCTGCGCTTGCAAACGCAGGCGGAGGGTTCAAATCAATCGCGAAACAGATTGACGCCATAGACAAAGGGAAGAAGACGAAAGTGGAAGAGGCTGTTGGTTTGATGGGGGGCGGGGGGGGCAAAGGTGTTCAGAAGCCTCTGGTGGTCGTTGATGTGAACAAACATGGTACTGCTGTAGTTACTACTGCTGGTACTGCTGTCGGCAAGAGCACGCAAGCCGGTGCTAAACCCCGCCTCCCCGGCGCGGCTGCACGGGTTTCTGGAAACGCGTCACAAGTCACGTCCGTCACGGCTGGCGATGACGTCGCGCCCGCACCGGCGCTGAGCAAGGAGGAGACCTCAGAGCGTCTCTCCGCGTTGTACGGCCCTGAGGTGGTTACCCAGCTCGGCTCAGCCAATTGGAAAGAACGTCTTGCGGGGACGAGCACTGTGGTTGAGCAAATAAACGTCATGGACGTCGCAACCGCGAACGGCGCGGCCGAGTCCACGGTTCGCGGGTTGAACACATTGCCCGGCTTCGACGATAAGAACTTTCAAGTTTTAGGGAAAGTGTTCGAGGCTTTCGGTGCGCTGGCAGGAAAGGCCACATCCTTCTCGAAAAAGGACGGCGCCTGTGTTGTACAAGGCATAGCGGAGAAGCTCGTGGACGTCAAGCTGCGCGGACCGGGAAGTGTAGCCTTGACCAACGTCGCCGAAGCGCTCGGCCCGGCGTTTGTGTTTTCGCAATTAAGAAGCAGAGCGGATGGGCACAAGAACCCCAAGGTGACTTCCGAGAGTTTGCTGTTCTGCGCAGGCGCAATTTTCGAGTTCGGCGTGCACGCGTGCGGTGTCGCGCTTGCGATTGATTGGTGCAAAGCATCGCTAGGTTTGACCAACCCGCAGTGCAAAGCCGCGGCGGCGAAGATGCTCGGCGTCATGCACGCCGGATTGGGCCCCGGGCTGAAAGACTTTTTACAAGACGTCAAGGAGTCTACGATGAAAACTCTGGAGGCTGAATTCGTCAAGAACCCGTTCGATGGGAACGGCAAGGTGTGGCGCACAGTACGAGTGGTGGAAAGTACAGCTGTGTCTACGTCGAGCGATTCTGGAGGCTCTGATGGTCTGCCCAGAGCCGACATCTCTCCCCTGATCACCGAGAAGCTCATCGGCGACATGGCGGACACGAGCGGTCCGACTTCGTGGAAAATACGCGCTGCCGCCGTGGAGTCGGTCGGTTCTGTTCTCGCGGGTGCTGGGTTCAGAATCGCGCCGAGCACCGGTGACCTGCTACCCGCGCTCACGAAACGCTTCAACGACAGCAACCGGAACCTCGCCGTGCAAGCGCTGGCGATGGCGGGCAAAGTCGCGGTGGCGGTTGGCCCGGCAATCGCGGAGCGAAGGCACGGCCACGGGGTAGCTGGGGAGATTACGAAACAGATGGGCGATTCGAAGCCGGCTGTCCGGTCTGCGGCCACAGCAGCACTAGACGCCTGGGTCATTGCCACCGGGCTTGAGAAAACACTTCCAATCGTCGCGGACAAGATGGTTTACCTTGCGCCCAAGATGAGCGGCGACGGCAAGGCGGAGGCGCTGGGTTGGGTTTTAGCAGCGCTTCTCTCCGGCGAGTTTTCGGACGACGCCGAGGTTCTCACTTCTGCCATCGCCGCCGCGTCAGTGGGCCTTGTTGATAACAAATCACAGGCCCGAGCCGCGGGAGTCAAGGTCCTGGACCACGTATTGAAATGTGTAGGCTCCAATCGAACCGCAGGGATGGTCAATAGCCTCAAGTGCGCTAAGCAAATGAAGCAAGCGGCGGCGACGCACGTCGAAAAGGCGGGCGTCGTGGTCGGAGATTCTGGCTCCGGGATGGTGCAGGTGCCCGAGCCGAGCGCTTCGCCCACGCTCCCGAGTCGACCCGCGACGGCGCGTGCCGGTATAGGTCACAAATCTACAACAGGGATTTCCTCGCTACGCGCGTCACGGCCTGGAACTGCGCGCGAGGGGTTGGCGAGCTCGATGAGCTCCTTCTCCGCGCCGGCGGCGCCGGAGGGCGGTGTGTTGCGCCGCAACGACGACAAAGACGGGAGGTTAAAAAAGCTCCCCAAGAAGCCCGTTAAGTTCGAAACCCTGCGGGACGACCAGCTGCAAATTGCAGAGGGCGAGGTTAAACTTTCAATGGCGCCGTACGTGCGCTCAGACGTGCATGCGCTTTTGTTTCAGGACTTCAAAGCGCACCTCGTCGCGATTGAAATTTTGGAAAAAAGTTTACAAGACGACCGCGATAACGTGTTGGGCAACCTGGATTTACTTCTCCGCTGGGTCGTGCTGAGGTTCATGGAGCAGACGCCTAATACGCAAAGCCTATTAAAAGTTCTAGACTTCACGCAGCAGGTGTTGCGAGTCGTGAAGGACAACGGAGCAAGGTTAACCGAACAGGAAGGCGCTTTGTTCCTCCCCGCGCTTGTCGATAAATCAGGACACGCCATGGAAGCGGTTCGGGAAAAGTTCCGCGCGGTTTTGAGGTTAGTGCCTGGATTATTTCCCGCGTCGCGCCTGGCTGGGTATTTAGTACGAGGCTTGGGGTCCAAAAACACGAAAACCAAAATGGAAGCGTTGGATGCCCTGGAGCTACTCGTGGAGAGACACGGCTTGGATGTTGTGGAACGCGGAGGCTCCAAGGCGCTGCAGGAGATCGCAAAGCTCGCGGACGCCAGGGACGCCCCCACGCGAGCCGCCGCGCTGACCTGCCTCACAACTTCGTACAAAGTCGCTGGTGAAGGGGCGTGGAAGCACATCGGCCGCGTCGGTCCGCTGGTCAAGGAAGCTCTGGAGGACAAGTTCGCGAAAGCGGCGAAGGAGATGGCGAAGAAAAATGAAGGCACACCAGGCGCGTGGTCAAGAGGAGGCGTCATCGTCGGGGGCGGCGCGGGTAATGCCGCTGCGGTTGGCGCAGTGCCTCTTCCCTCGGCGCTTGCTGGAAAATCCGTCTCGCGATCCGTCGCGACGCCCGGCAGGCTCGCCGCGACGGCCACCGCGGTGGGCTCGCCGATCGCCGCCGTCGCGTCTGCGTTGCTTAGACCCATAGGCAAGGCTGTGTCTTCCCTTGCGCGGAGAGACCGGCACGAACGCGCTGGGGAAAGTTGGCTGGAGGAGCACCCCGTGGAGTGCAACGACGAGGACGATGAAATAATGGACGTACGGTTACAGGGCTGGCGCAGGGCGCTCGCGACGGTCGCGACGGGCACCGACGCAGTAGCCGTGGAGGGCATGAAACAGCTGTGCCACGAGGTGATGGGTGCTGTCGGCGACGATGTGATGCTCACCGCAATGGCGCCGGACGTGGACACTTTGGTCAAACAGTTGGCACTACGAGTCGCGCCCATCTTCGACGCAGCCGCCGCCGCGCCCGGCCCGAGCACCGCGCGCGCGTGCCGGTACGTCCTGAACGCGCTGATGCAGGTGATGCAGTGTCCTGCCCTGGCAAACGCAGTGGGACAAAAAGCCGAGCACACCTGCATCGGAACCCTTCTTACGCGTCTTTTAGATCCCCGGGCGCCTGAGATGGAAGAGGGCCCGGCGTTGGTCAAGGCGTTGAACGTTTTGATGCTGAAAGTACTGGAGCACTGCCAAAGAATGAACTCGTTCAACGTGCTGCTGCGTCTGCTGGCGACACCGCCCGTGACTGTGGCCAAAGACGAACACCTCACACAAAGGTTCCACGAGCTCGTCGTGAAGTGCTTGATCAAACTCACCAAGGCGCTGGGCACGACGCTTCACGAGGTCGACGTCCCTACGCTGCTGTTAGAGATTCACACGTTTTTCCACACATTAGGCGAGGCGGAGATTCGCAAAAGGGGCGGCGCTCCCGACAGGGGTGACAAACCGCTGCGCATGGTGAAGACAATTCTGCACAAAGTCACGGAGATGCTTGGGCACGACGTGCACGACCAATTCACGCTGTGTCCGGGAAGAGACACGACGCCAACCCCGATCATCTACGCATACGTCGACCTGAACTTGCAATCCATGCCGAACGCCCGCGGGGTGCCCAGGGTGTTCCAAAAGGAACAGGCGGCCAGGATTGCGTCGGAGGCTTCGAGGATTCCGTCGGTGCCGCAGGTGGTTTCGCCGACTATTTCCGCTCCAAAAACTGTCGCCGCACCTGTTGTCGTCGCCACTCAATCCACTCCAGATGCGGTTCAATCGCCGGCCACAAGACCGGAGGCTCCGAAAAGTGCACAGAAGTACTTACAGGTGTCCAAGGATATTCAGGCTGGGCTGGAAAAAAGTTCCCCCGTCGCGGAGCCCGTCGCGCCGGCGCCCGTTCCTCCTGTAGTGACTCGACCTGCCGCGCCGGCGACGCCCGTGCCTACGCCATCTGCTGAGCTAGCTCCTACTGTTCTCGCGTCGACACCTAAGAACCCGAAGACCCCGAAAGCGTCTTTGCTCTCCGTGGACGGTCCGAGCGCGATGGACGTCGACACAATTGCTGTTCCGCCGACGCCCGTGTCCGCTGATTTGAAATCGCAGTTAGCGAACGTGTTCAAGAAGATTGGCGAGAAGACCACTACTGGTTCTGGTTTAGAGGACCTGTACGACTTCTCCAAGCAGTACCCCATGGTGGACATCCAGCCGCACCTGGCGCGGACATCAGCGGCGTTTCAGAGCTATATCCAGAGGGGGCTGAATAAAGTGGAAGCGGCGCGGGCGAAACGCGCCGCCGCGATCGCAGCGGCGACGCCGCGCAGAGCCGCGGTTGCCTTGGCGGCGCCTGCCCCCCCGATCGCCCCGTCTCCGATGCCGCAAATGGAGCGCACCGCAGCTGAGGTGTACCGTGAAAGACTGGCGCAGATGGCACAGTCCAAGAAGGACAGGGAGAGGAGGCTGAGTGGAGGGCTGGCGAAAAGCAACGCGCCGACTGCTTCCAATCAACCCACGCGCTTGCAAAACATCACGAACACCGACATGCCTCGCATTTCCTCGGCGAGTGCGGGGTTGACCACGCTCCGCGAGCGCATGAACAGGATCGCGGCTAAAGCAGCGGGGGGAGGTAGTGGGGGTTCCAGTGACGTGTCAGCTCCCAAAATTGAAAAAACCTCGGAGCAGCAGGTTACGTTCGAGGACCTGCAGGCGCGGATGGAGCGCATTCGCGCAAACTCGGCGGCAGGTAAATTTTGATGATTGAGAGAACAGTAGAATGATAGCAACATATTTGATAACGACAATGCGTGAATTTCAATCAATAAAACACCAGGTGACATTCTATTACATCTCCGTATGTCTCAAGCGTCACGTCCACCGCGCGGCGGACGCTATGTTTGCAACGCTACACCCTCTCCCGCAAAACTAAACTCTTTTTAGTTTTTGCGGTTCCCGATGTAGTCGGCTAACCCGATGAGCGGCGCGGCTTTTTCCTGGTCGTACTCTGAAAGCAGCTCCTTGGCTTCTTTGATCAGGTCGTCCGCGATCTTGCGCGATTCTTCCAGCCCAACGAGGGAGGGGTACGTCGCTTTGCCGACGGCTTCGTCCTTCCCGGCGGTTTTCCCCAACTCCTCGCTCGTCGCCGTGCAGTCCAGGATGTCGTCCACGACTTGGAACGCCAAACCGATGAGCTGCGCATATTTTCCAAGCCTCTCGACGTCCTCTTCCTTCGCACCGGCCAGGATGGCTCCCGCGGTGACTGACACCTCAAGAAGCGCTCCGGTTTTGTGCGCGTGGATGTACTTCAGGGTATCGAGCGTGACCTCATCCGCGTCGGCGCCCTCGCTCATGATGTCCACGACTTGCCCGCCCACTAGGCCCTCCGATCCGACGCACTTGCCCACGTCCACGATGACCCTCAGGGTTCTGTCCGCGGGGACAGAGGAAGGCGTCGCCCGTCCGATGTGTTCGAACGCGTGCGACAGAAGCGCATCCCCCGCCAAAATAGCCATCTCTTCGCCGTACACTTTGTGGTTCGTGGGTTTGCCCCGTCGAAAGTCGTCGTTATCCATGGATGGGAGGTCGTCGTGAATCAGGGACATGGTGTGGATCATCTCTAAAGCGCACGCCGTGGGCATGGCGACTTCCATGGTGCCGCCCATGAGTTCGCACGCGGCGACGCACAGACACGGCCGAATGCGCTTGCCCCCCGCGAGCAGGGAGTACCGCATCGATTCGTGCAGGCGCTCGGGATACATCTCGGGGACGGAATCGGACAACGCTTGTTCGATGGCGGCGTTCTTCTCCGCAATGTATGATGCGAAATCCACCTCCGAGGCTTCGACCGCCGCGGCGGGGGCTTCCGCAGCCGCGCGCACCGTTCTCGCCGCGCCTCGGCGGGCGCTGACGGTGGGTTTGCGGTTAGCCGAGCCTCGGGCGATCGCGCCGGGGTTGGTGGCGAAGGAAAGCGCCTGCATCTTTTTCGGGACGAAGTGTGAGGCGCAAAGCCTTGGGGTCTTCTCTCGCGGAGCGAAGAGAGGGGTGCTCGCGCGCCGGAAGGTGAGCAGCAGCTGGGAGTGGTTCCCGAGGGCGTGCACGAGACGCGAGGGCGACCTCGCGAGTGAGCGAGAGGAGGGCAATTCGCGCGTTCCCTACACGACCTTTCGTGGATAGAACCGGAAAAGGGAAAAGATTCACAGCGGAAAACGATTTCAGCGGTCCTGGTTGTTCATTGGCCGATTTCGCCAGCTCTCCAAAAGATTGAGGCTTTGACGGTCTAATGAACCACAAATCGGCGAAGAATCTGTTTCGGAGATCTGAACTTGTATGCGCAAACAGTCTCGTGGGGTTTGTTCGTGTTCGACTCCATTTCTCCCATGTCTCCAGATCTGCTTTTTCGGCAGCAAAGTGGCCACTTTGTTACTTCTTGGAGTGTTTCCCGCGCCGCTTCGATGTCGGATTCCGATGACGGCTCGGGTTTGTTCTCGGGCGTGGAGCGCCCTTTACGGATGTACGTCATCCGGCACGAAAAGCGCCCCCCCGAGGACCCGACGTTTTTCGTCTCACTAACACCGGAAGGAATGGTGGATGCGGAGAGTGTGGTTTGCGAAACTCTCGATGAAATCGGCGTCACGGCGATATACGCCTCGCCGTTCAAGAGAGTGCTGCAAACGGTGCAGCCGTACCACTCCGGGTCTGAGTTCATGCAAGCCGCGGGGGGCATCAAATTGGATTGGAGTCTGTACGAGCACCCCGAGCCCAATCCAACACCGGTGTCCACCATTCCAGACGAGTTTCTTGAAGAGTTTGACATCGATGGAAGTTACAAGTCGTACATAGACCCAACGAAAGCGCACTCAATGAACCACTCAGTGGAAGACGTCCAACAACGTTTGCAGAACTTCGTCGAGTTTTTGAGTAAGTTACACGAAGACGGGGAGGTTGTGCTTTTGGCGACGCATCAGACTTCGGTGCACGCGCTTTTATCAATGGCGTCCGGGATCCCGATGGACTGTTTCGACGTGCCTATGGGAAAAGTGATCGAGCTGGACTGGCACGGCGTCATAAAGGCGAAGTACCACGGAGGGCCGAACCCGCCGTGGCCGTGTTACGAGTCGCACTTTCACCCAAGTAAAGCGTTAACGGGGGGGGAGCTGAAGTGGACGTACATGGGGGATGAAAGCGACTAGTTGGGACTGAGGAGAGAATAGACTAAGTTATAGTGCGCACGCTTAGACGACGTAGACGCCCCTTGTTGTATCATATGATATTTGCATTTGCAGTTAAATACGCATTCCAATACTACCTATTTAGATACAAAATACAAAACCCATTAGGCTCCTATTTTCTTCTTCGCCAGCTCGGTTCTGTATTTATCTGGGATGCCACCGTGCTGGAGCTCGTCGAGTTTGCGTTGCTTGATCGCTTCTAGCTTCGCTCGTTCAGCGGCGAGCGCGTGCCTCAACCTGTCCCCTTCTTCCTGGTACTCCCTCTTTTCCCGTTCCCGTCGCTCCGCGTTGAACGCGATTTGAGACTGGAGCTCCTCTCTGTGGTCCCGTCGCGCGGTCTGCGCGACTAAATTTGCCTCGGCGTCTTGGCGTTCTTTTTGCATCTGCGCGTCGATGACTCGGTAAAACTCCGCCCGCTCCTCACGCGCCTGGTCCCCCAGCGCTTTCAGCTTGAGCATCTTCTGGTGTTCCCTGGCTTTGTGTAAGTCTGCATTGATTGATTGCTGTCGTTCCACAGCTGCGCGTTCCTTGGCGCGGTACATGCGTTCGCGCTCCTCGTACACCCTTGCGGCTCGCAGTTCGTCCAGCTCAGCCGCCGTGTCGGCTTGCTTCTCCTGCTGCGCCCGCATCCGCGCCGTTTCCAGTTCCTTCTCCTTCGCGACGCGCTGCTTTTCAATCTCAGCCTCCATCTCGCGCTGGTCCCTCTCCGCTAAATACGCCGCGATTCGCATTTCTTCCTCCTTCTCAAACTGTTTCACCAACATCTTGCGTTCAAGCTGCGCGGCGTTTGCGGCGGCGACGTCCGCCAGTAGTGCGGCGCCGGCTTCCCTCTTCTTCGCAACCTCCTCCTGCTCTTCAAGTTTCATCCTCGAAATCTCAGAAAGCATCTGCGTGCGATCCATATCGAGCAGCTCTTCCTGCCGCGTCCTTTCCTTCGCTCTGTCTTCGATCTGTTTCATCAACACCGCGGCGCCTTTCTTCAACTCTTCCTGGCGTTTCAGCGCCCTTCGTTCGTACTCATCCAACGCCTTAATCCGTTCAAGCTCCATCATCAAATCCAACCGCCGTTCCTCTTCCTGCGCCTCCGCGGCGATGTGTTTCTTCTCTTCGAGTTGCGCGTCCCGAATCGTGACGCACTTACTGTACAACATCATCTGGTTCATGTTCTTCACGTCGTCCATCTGTTCGTCCATCAATATTTCCGCCCGGTTTCTTGTCGCCAGCGCTTCCGCTTGATTCAGCTTTTCGGTCTCGCTACTCTCCTTGTGTTCTGATCGTTGCGCTTCTACCTGTTCCATGCGTTCGCGGCGTACTCGGCCGTGTGCGCGTTCCTGTTCCCTAGCGTTGCGTCGTTCCGCGCGAATCTCGACGATTTCGTGGTGTGACAAAGCGCTCACAGGTTGCTTCATCCGCGCAATCTCGCTCGACGTTAAAACCTTCGTCGTGCTCTTCGTGCGACTTGTATTGTTGGACGAACTGGTTGTGGAACCGGGCGGCTTGCCCAATGAGCCACCTCTTGATCCGCCAAAAGAAGAACTCTCGCTCTTCTTTGTCTCAATCACGTCGAAGCCCTGGCTCGACGTCGCCCGGAGCTTGGCCCCACGCTTGGAGTGGCCAAACAAAGACTCATCCACGTTGCTCGTTTTAGAAATCGTGCGGTACGTGGAGCGGGTCATCGTGGGAGGCTATGGGTGCGGGTTGAAAGAAAAGGAGAGGTTAGATTCGAGACGTATGGAGAATAATGCGAGTGCGTATACGACGCTCTCGAAGCGCAGGCCAATGCCGGGAATACCCCGCGGTTCCGTCGTATCGTCGCTGCCAATCCGTCCGCCGGAGGATTGGTTGTTTTGGGTCGTCGCTGCTCGCCCTCATTGCCAAAAAAGCCGGACAGATCGAGTGCCGGGAAACGACGCGGGCGGAGTTGGGTCCGTGTGCCCTTGACGCGTTATGGCGGAGATGTTCTTCAAAAGGGACGTACCATGGCTCCTGAGCGAGTGACTTCGACCGACAAGCGTCGCAACCAGCGCGCGGGGCGAACTGCCGTCGCGCGTTGGATGCTCGTTTTGGAACCAATTTCGCGTCGCGGGTTTCAGTTTCCGTCGCGACTGTTTCCGAGAAGTCGGCACTATAAATTTATCTTCGACGTGACCATCACATCGCGTCGCGTCCATGCTGGCGAGCGTGCGTTTCGCGAACGCGGCTTTTCGTGCGACCACGTGTTTGGTCGGCGCTCCCCTCGTTCGCAAAGCCGCGTGTGCATCCCCCACTCGAGGTCTCCCCGCGAGCCTTTGGGTTACAGCGCGAGGCCGAGGATCTTCGGGAAAATACAAAAAGGACGCGATGACTCGGGGAGTGAAGAAGGAGAACCTCCCCACCAAGGTGTGCGTGGTGTGCGACCGCCCGTTCACGTGGAGAAAGAAATGGGAACAGTGCTGGGACGAAGTCACGACTTGTAGTAAGAGCTGCAACGCGAAGAGGAAGAAGGCGAAGGGAACTGCTGGGGCTGGAAACGATGGCGAGGAGGATGACGTGGACGGAGCACGTTCCGAAAACGAAGGTGATTCGCACGGCGCGTCCAACGCGGATGCTAAAAATGACCAACGCAAAGCGAACAAGAAAGCCGTCAAGGCGGCGAAAAGAGCGAAGCGAGGGGCTGACGCAGTGAGTGACGGTGAGGGCGACGACACGGCTGTCAATGACGGGTCGAAGCCATGTGACTTGTGTTCCAAACATGTTGATTTTCTAATTCGCTGTCGCGTCGATTCCACCAAGCAGTGGAAAATGGCGTGCGGCAGGTGCTGGAAACGTGCTAGCGGCGGCGTGCCTGACGGCGACGCAGAGCACCCGCACTACAGGTACGGCGGCTTGTGGAAAAACAGACGTGCAAACTCGGATGCGGGGGTGAAGAGTGGGTGGAAAAAGGGGGGGAAGCGACTGGACAGAAAGGGAAAGGAAAACGCGAACAAAAGTGACGATGAACCAATGACAACGACGGCGTGAACGTCACTGCCGACGACCTTGCCGTTCTCACAGAAGAGTTATCTATAGCACTATAACTGGATTATTAATACCATAAACCTATAAGGTTGACTACGAAACTAAAAAAATGACTCATTTCTCCTCTACTACTCCTCTACATCTGTATTTTGATATGCGTCTGGTCCGCTTTCCGCGAAGGCAACTTCGCGCCGTGTTTCAAAACCGTTTCGTTTCTGGTTTCGAAAAAGTCACCAGTGGGTTTCCTTCCAAACGCGCCGGTTCCTATGGATTTGTGTAGATTCGAATCGTCACTCCTCATATTTTCATCGTCCATCGGGCGCAAGGATTCGTGCGCGAACGAAGTGGAGGTGTCCACGTTTATACCGGAACGCTCCTGTCTAGTGCGCCCGACTGAGTTTGTCGTTAAATTTGCAAATTGAGTCCCTTGTTTCGTCCAGACTAGCTCATCAGTCGTTGTTTCTGCTAAATGACTATCACTCAACTTATCAACTGTGTTCCGTCCAATCGGCCCCACCGGTCGTCTCACCCAATTCTTGTCGTTCTCGTCGGTTTCGTATTGCGAAATACTCTTGAAATCGTTCACAGTGCTGAATCCCTGAAGCTTTTTCTGTGTCGTCGACGGGGAAAGAACATCTTTGTACTCGCCGTATGCAAACGCCGCCGCCGCTCGCGTCGCCGGGTCCCTGGCGCGCAGCAGCGATAGTGACCGCCAGTCGTCCGCGTCGGTTGGGGGCTCCGCGTCCACCGGCGGCTTCGACGAAGGCGCGCGCCAGTCTTCGCATTCGGAGATTTTATCGTTGGCTGTCGGAATCGCCAGCCGCGGAATGGAAAGCAACGCGGCGCGCGGTTTCATTTCAACCGACGCGTTTTTGTTTTGTGGTTCGCTTTCCGAATGCAGCACTGCAACAGAGTTGTTCCTCGAGGACGCTTGTGATAGTTCCGGGCGCGTGCGTGCATTTTCCGGCCGTCTGAGCCAGGACCTTCGGCTGCCAAACTCGGACCAAGGCGACGTTTGTTTTGAACGCGAGTTTGTCGTGGAAGCAACGCTTGTGAACGCTTCTCGCGGCGGTACAATCGGCGTGCTCCACGGGTTCACATCATCATGTGGAACGTCAAGCGTCATGTAGTTGTTCATCTCAAACGCCAGGTCCCGGACGGATCTATCGAGGTCGAACGGGGGTATTGCAGGTGAATTTGGAGCGATTCCCTGAGGTAATGACTCGTCATCCTGCACCGCCATGCCGCTCGTGTTCAGAAAAGCGGTCGTCGCCGTTCCGCGCTTCGTCGTCTCTACTCTCCGGTCCGCCGCGGGGGTTCGAAACGCGCCCCACGAAGGCGTCACGGACGGACTAGAAACGCCATTATTCCTATTGTTCCACGCTAGATACCGTAGCGGTGACCCAACCGGTTGCGGATCAAGCTTCTGATCGTAAACAGCGCGGAACGCGTCGTTGGCGTCACCGCGAAAAGTTTGGAAAAAAACGCCTTTCGTACCCTCAATCTCAGCCTCCAGCCGCGCGCGTCGCGCTCGGTGTCGCGCCCTTAACTCGCCCAGTTCCCGTCCCTGTTTTGCTAACAGCGTGGCAATTGTGCTTACTGATTCAGTTTCGTCCAAAATTAATCGTTCCGCGCTTCGTCGCTCGTCCTTCGCCAGCCTCTCTGCCGCGTCCCGCACGTCCATCGCGACGACAAACTCCCTCTGCTGCGCCTTGACCTTGGAAAGATGCAAAAGCGCGTGAACCTTGGCGGAAACCGTCTGGGGGAGGAGTGGGAGGAAGGGTCAGCACGAAACGAGTTGACGCATACACGACGGTAGATAGTGATGGACGACGCGACGAGTCGTTGGACGTGGTGGGAGTGTGGTGCTAGTGCGCTAGTGTCACGTCTCTCGTCACGTGAGAGAAAACTCGGAAGGGGTACCTACGTCTTCTCCTGCTCCGAGAGCATCGAGGACTATGCGCCGTTGTAGTGTTTCAACTTGCGCTGCGTGCTCCAGCCTCAACGCTGTTTCTTCACGTAGCTCGACCTCGTCAAGCGCCCTGCGACGCTCATCGTACGAACGAGGCAACCCTTCCTCCATCGCACGTGCACCGCGGTCTGATGGTCTCGGAGGCAACAACGCATTAAAAACGCGTCCAAAACGGGAACGCGTCGTCTATAAATCGGGAAATTCCCTCGGAACGTCGGACCCCCCAACGCACACTCTCCGGCGCTCGGTTGTGTCGGTCGCGGTCGCACGATTTAGGATTTAGGGTTTAGAGTTTAGTAGGGCGATGGGGGCGCCGCGTGGTTTCGATGACCGCGCACTGGGTGCGTTAGGGGGAGACGCCGCGGCGCAGAAGCGTTTGTTCCAAGACCAGCTTCAACGTGAACTCAAGGTGCGCGAGGTGCAATTTGTACAGGACCGGCGAGTGCGAGTGCGTGCGCCTTCGCGCAAGATGACCGCGTCTGGCGACCCTCTCGCTGCGTACATTCTTGAGGGCGATGCGGGGAGTTTCAAAGGGACGTTGCGCCCCGTAGGACCCGGCGAAATACCATCGCTCACCTCGATGAAGCTGGCGACGTTCGCGGATGAGGGCGATACAAACAAATTCAAAGGGGACAAATTAAAATTAATAAACGTGCGCGGCAAACAAACAGGCGCGGAGGTACACGAAGCTTCCGAAATCTCAAAACACACCAAGCCTGACGTGACGCTACGCGGCGGCGGCGCGGGGGGAGGCACAAACGCGTTTCGGTTCAGGAAAGCGGTGTACGGTGGGCCGTCGGGGAAAATTTCGCACCACCGGCATTCGTTCAAAACAACCGCCATCGTGTTCGACGACGGTAAAAAGAAGTCCACGCATAGTACTCGGCGCGGCAGGCCGTCTACCGCGACACGAGGCAAATATAGACCACAAGTCTCTAGGGGCAAACAGTCTGGCGTACCGCCGAAGCTCATGAATAAAAGTGTGAACCACTTCCCCGCGTTTCCGGGCGCGGATGTTGAAAAAACTGAAAACAGCGAGTGGTCTCGACCTGTGACGCCTGATGAGTCTACGGAGCGATCTGCCGTGTTGACGAAAGGGCGCCAAAGTGTCGTGACCCGGCCCGTGCGCATGGCGTTGGGGCCGACACGACCGGACGCCGGCGCGCGACTTCGTCTCGTCGCCGCGACGCGCGCTTTATCCGCCGCGCTTGCGTTGTGCAAAAGACACCCGAACGGGCGCGTGATATCCGATGAAGAGCTCGTTCCCGTGTTGGACGCTGCCGTCACGGAAGCGCACGCCGCGGGCCTTGGAGAGAGCGCACGTAAACAGTCTGACGTGTTGAGCAACGCGGAGAACAAATTAGCAAAAGCTCGCGTGCGCGTTTCTTTCCGCGTCGCGCTTACCGAGGCGGTTACGTGGAACCAGCCCTCGTCCCTGGCGTTGGAAGAGGCGAAACTCGCGGGCATCGCTGACAACGACCCCGCCGTGCTCGCCATGAAAGCGTGCGTGAACAGGCGTGAACGCGAAGCGGCAACCGCGCTGGTGGACAGAGAGGAGAGGTTTTTATCCGACGGCCAGTTAGAGGAGATGGAGCTGCTGGAACTGGAGGAGATGGAGCGGCTGGAAGGGGAGTTTGAGAGACGCGCGGCTTTGGATGCAGATGAAGAAGGTCTTGATTCAGAAACTTACGAGAAAAGAAAAGACGAACCGTCAGCATCGCACGAACTGTCAGCCTCAGACGACGTGTCACCGACTCAAGAACCACCGCAAATCACTCAAGGGAGCCTTCTTTTCGGGAAAACATTGCGGGTTGAGGAGCTTGTGGGCGAGGGCGCGTACGGCCGGGTGATGCGCTGCGTTGATTTGCAGAGTAACACAACCTGCGCAGTAAAAGAATTTAAAATCAACGAGAACGACCCTGACGTGGAGGAGGTGAGGAGGACTTCGGAACGCGAAGTCAAGGCGTTGCGGCACTTATCACACCCGAACATCGTCACACACCTTGGGGACTTTTACCAAGGCACGAAATTGTACGTCGCCATGGAGTTTGTTCCGCGAACTTTGTTACAAATTTTGCAATCCGCCGGGGACGCAGGCGATGAAAACATATCCCCGAGGATGGATTCTCCGTCCCCGGGGAAATCCCCAAGTTCTGCTTGCGGCTTACCATACGCCGACGTCAAGCACTACACGTTCCAGCTGTGCCACGCCCTTGCGTATTTACACGAGAAAGGGTACGTGTACCGCGACGTGAAGCCCGAGAACTTGCTGGTGGACGACGTGCGGGTTTTGAAGCTGTGCGACTTCGGGTTTGCGCGGGAACTGAACCCTGTTTCGAATGAATCAAATAATTCAAATCAAACTGCAGGCAAACATTCAAACGCGCCTTTAACTGATTACGTCGCGACGCGGTGGTACCGCGCACCGGAGCTTCTGCTGGGGCAGCCGTATCGGAGTAACGACGGGAGCGGGCAAATGACACGCGCCGGATACGGCCAGCCGGTGGACATGTGGGCTGTGGGGTGTTTGATGGGCGAGCTGAGAGATGGGGAACCCATGTTTCCCGGAGACAACGACTTGGACCAACTGCGCTTGGTGCAGCGGACCTTGGGTAGGCTGACACCAGGTCAGATGATGGCTTTCTCGTTGAACCCGCACAACGCAGACGTCGCGTTTGCTGAAGATGAGATTGCCGTTCAATCTGAATCTTTGAATGAGCGATACAAAAACATCTTCGACGATACCGCGCTAGATTTCGTCAAGAAGCTGCTGGAGCTGAACCCGCGACATCGGATGACCGGGAAGCAGTGTCTGGAACACGCGTATTTCGAGGGGCTGGAGTTGTAGTGGGTTGAGTATTATCTTGTGTAGTTTAAAAACATAGTCATTCATTCGTCTAGATTCGGTCGCTACTTCCGTCCACTCCGTGCTTCTCTTGCAGTTCTTTGATCTCCGCGGCTTTCTTGGCTTGGTCCACGCGTTTCGCCCCCCTAGCGGCGTTGTAATACAGCACGATCAGATACCGGTTCGCCACGTTGAACCCGCTTAAGTGTTCAACCGCGTTTTTCGCGTCGTAAATGTCCTCGTACACAACGTACGCGGTGCCCCGGGTGTCCTTGCGGTCGCCGAGACGAATTTGACGAATCGCGCCGTACTTGCCGAAGATGTCGTACATCTCATCCGCGGTGATGTTGAACGGCAGGTTGCGGACGTACAAAATGCGGTTCACCTCGGGGGCTAGCCGTGAGTTGCGGCCCTTGGCACCAGCGGCTTCCATCGCCGCGGACATGGTGCCTATGGGAACGCAGTCACCCCTCGATCACCCCTCGATCGAGACGGCCGTCACCAGTTACCCTAAAAGCGCGCGCTACTACCCACTCGTGTTCCCAACAAACAAGAACGCCGAACGTCGAACGTCCAGACGCCGAACACCCCGTCTTCCACGCCTCCTTCTCCGCCTTGAGTAGGCGCGCCGCGTTGTGCACGCCGAGGACGGAAGACGAGGGTATTAGCTGAGCGAATTGAAGTGAATTGAATGAGGTGAACAAGTTGGAAGTGAAAATTGATTTATAAAAAATTCTCATCACGCCTCCGCCGCCTTTGGCTCCACTACGAGCGGCACGAACTCGCCGTTGATTTCGCTTTCCATTATATCAAGCGCGACTTCGCACGACTCCGCGACGATTCGGTCGGGGTCTTGTTGGTAGGTTTTTAACAGTTGTTCGGTGTCAAGCGCCGCGATGGATCCAATCGCTTCGGCGGCTTCGTGCCTGACCATCGGGTGCTCGTTTTTGTCTTCAAGAGTTTTGGTAAGCGCAACCCGCGCACCTTCGCCTTGCTCTTGAATTTGCCCCAAAACGTAACACACCTCGTGCTTCAGCAGCGCGCTTTTTGACGTAACCAAAACCTGGCCTAGAATACTCGCGACTTCCCCTGCTTCTCCTCTGTTGCGTAACGCGAACATCGCCGCGTACCGATCCCAAAGCGGTTTTGACTCGTCCACTACGGTTACTTTCAACTCCTCAACGGGAATATCGGTACTCGCCGCGGGAACAGGGTCCACGGAGATGTACGGAGAGTCAGGGTCCTCGCCTGTTTGCGTGTGTTCCTTTGTACCTGCAGAGAGCTTTTCCTTCGCGGAGCCTAGATTTTTTGCCGAGTCTATATTTTTCGCCTCGTTTGTTTCCCCGCTATTCCTCATTTCCTGCGCATACCGAAACCTCTGCAACGCGAGCACCGCGGTTTCCCGCACGACTTGCGATTCGTCCGTCGACGCGATTTCCAGCGCCTCAAGGCACTCATCACTCGCGATAGCCCCGAGCGCCTCAGCGGCTTCGTGTCTCACCATGCTGTGTTCGTTGTCGTCGTTGAGAATTTGTGTCAAAGTCCCAACCGCACCGACAGCCTGCATCTGCCCCAGCGCGAAAGCCACCTCGTGCTTGAACAAAGCGCTGGGGTCCTCGAGGCTTGCCAGCAGCGCGGACACGGATGCGTCACCGCCCACGCTGCGAAGCCCGAACAGCGCGCGGAAACGACGAGGCATGCCCAGACTCTGGTCCATCAGCTCCGCGCGGAGGGACTCAACGCTCATTTTGTGCGGCGGTGGTTTTCGATGTCGCGCGCCGAGTGCGACGAAGGGGCAGAGAGAGCCTAGGGGTGGGCTACAGGTGGTGTCGCGGAGGCGTGAACCCGAGAGGCCGCGCGAACGCGAACCCGGGGGAGTCGTGCGTACTGCCGCGATGCGGAGTGACTGCTCGGCGGCGGCGGCGTGTCGCATTTATTTGCTGCCACGTCCTCGTATTCCGGAAACTCCGCGACGAGGGCCGCTTTTTCCTGGGAGGTCCCGAGGGACCCATCCTCACTGTGAGAGTAGCGCGGGTGATGTCGGGTGGCGGAGGAGGCGGCGGCGAGAGGGGTCGCGCCGCCCACGGCCTGGAGCCCCGAGATTTCCGCCACACTGGCCTTAGGTTGGAGTGGGGACACGAGCACAGCGCGGATTCGTTCGAGGTGTTCGCGCTGGCTGTGTCAGGCGATGGCACCACCATCGCCGCGGGCGGGGCGTCGCCCAACGAGCCCGGCATCGCGCATATCAGGGTATGGCGGCTCGGGGATGACATCATAACCAACGAGGGTGACGGCGATGACAGCCATTGGGCCAGTCACGCGCGCGGCAGGCCTCCTTCCGGAAGCTCACGCACGAGCACCAGCGCGAGTTCAACAAACGCGGTGCTCCTTTGTTTGCTGAAAGCGGAGGGCGCCGTGGCGGCGCTTTCCGTGGCGCTTGACAAGGAAGGCGCAGGCGTCTTCGCGGGCATGGCGGACGGCACGCTTTGGGGCTGGGACCTGCCGGGTGGAGGGTTGCGGTTCGGAGGCCGGGAAGAGTTTGAGTTATTAGACCAGCGATACGTCCACCCTGCGCTGGCCAAGTTGCCGCGGCGCCGGCGGCCGCGGCGCAACCCGTTCGCCTCCGCGTTCGCCGCCGACCGCGCGAACGGCGTCCCCGATCCAAGGCCGATTAGAAGTCTGTCTCCATTTGAGGGAAGAATACTAGATAGCATTGATGGCGTATATCTGGACTCCAACACACAAACTGAACCGACGTATTTAATGGGCGTGATCGGAGGGCACGGCGTGTTCCCTGTGTGGGACGGCGCCACGGGATACGCGCCTGGTTTCGACGCAAACGTCCCGGCCCAGTTCAAAGACGACCCGTCCTTCGACGAGGACGGTGTGTGTCACGTCGTGATGCACCCCGATGGGTCGCACATGTACTCCACCACGGTGGATGCCAAGGCGCTCCGGGCGTGGGATCTACGTTGCGATCCGGGTGTGGGAACGGGTACCGGTAGTGTCGACTGCCACCGCGCGTGGCAATCCAAAACACTCGCTGTGCGCAACGTGTACCTCGCCGGGCTCGCCGCGCTGCCTAGGCCTTCACCGCGGAACAATTCAAGCGATACATCTGCGCGTTCCAGACGGCATCCATCGCCGTTACTATTAGCCACGTGCGCCGCAGCCATGATGCCCGGCACGTGTTACGCCGAGCCTGATTCGCCGCTGCGGATAGTTCTGGTTGACGCGTCGGACGGGAAAGAAGTTCGCCGGTTTCCCCTGGAGGGCGTCACCGCGTGTAACCGGTTCATCGACTGCTCGTCCCTGACCAGCGGCGGGGGGGGGACCCTGCTGTTCCTGGCGCACAAAGACGGCTCGGTGTGGATACACGGCGCCTCGAACGGCGCGCAACTCGCGGCGCTGCACGACCACGCCAACGGCCCGGGCACCAGCGGCCACCACCGGTTGTTACCCGCGTGCGTAGCGCGGACGGTGGACGAAGAGTTTCTGTACGTCGCCACCACTGACGGCGAGTGCGTGCATCGCTGGAAGGTTGGCGTGCCTTCCGTGTGGACGCGGGCGAGCCACAAGCGGTTCCCATACGCGTTCAAAGACCAGGTGCGAACCCTAGCGCTTTGCGCGAGGGCGACGTGGATGCGAAACGAGTGGGGGTTTGATTGGTCCGGCGTTGGCGCCGCGAGCGACCCGGGCGAAACCGTCGACGTCGCGGCGGGAGTTGCGAGTCGCGGCGAGAGCTTCGCGTCAGGCACTATCCCCGAACTTTGGGGCGAAGGCCTCGCGCGACTGGTGAGCGTCGAGCCCGCCATTTTAGAGCTCGTCGTGGCGCGCATGGCGAAACTCGCGCACGGAAGCGAAGTGGGGGAGTTGCTATAGCGGCGGGCTATAGCCGCGGGCGAGAATATAGGTGATAGACTAATAATACTAAAATAGATACAGTAGACTCTCTTCCTCTACTGTAATAGACTCTCTCCTCTAGTTAAGACTTAGTTCCCATCGAGGTACTTCCTCAACCTCGTCACATTGTGCGCTTGCTTCGGCGCGACGAAGTTCACTACCCAGGCGGGCAGCGAGCCTTTCGGGTCTGCTTGCACGACGAAAGCGATTCGCGACCCACCGCCTTCGTCTTCCGTC
>MDSY01015931.1_pt1 | contig 36984 bp, 28 predicted proteins | sample 811131 | NCBI WGS metagenome assembly MDSY01 (sample SAMN05326643, study PRJNA326480) | marine metagenome | isolation source: seawater | place: Atlantic Ocean: South West | collected 2010
AGACGTTGAGGAAGACGTGAGAATGTCTGGATGCGAACGACGGTATTCACGCAACGACACCAACGACGACGAGCCCTTCGACGTGCTCGTTGAAAGACCAACCCCTTTGCGAACTAAACGTCGTGGTCGGGATAAGGAAAACGTCCGGGCCAAGGACTACGGGTACAGCAGCGGAGGGGATGAGAGCGGCGATGATGGACGAACTAATGGAAATCGAGCTTCAAAAAAACTTCACTCGCAGTTATCGATTAAAAACCGAATAGGCAACCTACACGCCGACGCTAAATCGCTGCGACGCGCTGAGAGCAAAGGTGAGTTACGCAATAAAACCGAACCTATAGCCCCCGGTGTGTTCGCATCCGAGTCCACGGATAACCTCCAACACATCCATAATCAAAAACTCTGGTCAACCGAAGACTCGCTAAAAAAGCGAAAAAGTTTTCACGAAAAAGGAGTGCAGCTCAAGTCGCTAACTGTCGGCGAGGAATGGGGCGACGAGACTAAATACGCACACAGGCCTGGTACCGATAAGAATTTTTCGAGCTGTCTTTCAGCAGGAGGTGTTACGGATGCTGATTGTAACTTTTTAAAATCCTGGGACATGGTAACCGCGGTTATGTTGTTGTTCACCGCGGTAGTCACGCCGTTCGAACTAGGCTTTATGCAAACCAACGTGGAAAGTTTAAGGGGGTTAATTTTATTTTTTGTTAATAGGTTCGTCGACCTTGTTTTCTTTATAGATATCGTCATACAAATGAACACGTCGACGGTTGACGATAAAGGAAGGGTGATATATAATAGACCTGGCATATTTAAGGCCTACCTCCAAAGGTGGCTCCTAATAGACTTAGTCTCGATATTCCCGTTCGAGTTAACCTTGGTCATTTTAACCGGATTCAAAAACCCAAGCGACGACCAGCAAAAACTTAAAGCCGTGCGGTTTTTGAGGTTACTAAGGTTACTTAAGTTGTTAAGAGTGTTAAGGAGTTCCCGAATTTTCGAGCGGTGGCAAAGCCGGGTAACCATAAACTACGCCTACCTGAATCTTCAGAAGTACTTAGTCGTGACAGTTCTAACCGCGCACTGGTTGGGTTGCGTGTTATTTTTAACCCACCAACTATTGGAGCCGGATTGTACTGACACGGAAATAGCCACCGACCGGTGTACGTTTCTATACACGTATATGGACGACGGACGGTACGTGGATGACGATATGTGGCAGAAGTACTCACTAGGAATGTACTTTAGCTTCGGTGAACTAATGGGCACGCCTTATGGAGATATCTTTCCTGTAAGGTGGGAGGAGCGAATTTTTTTTATTTCAGCGAAACTAATCTCTGGCTTTGTTAACGCGTACCTAGTTGGCGGGATGGTGAGCGCTATTAGTAGTTTGAACGCTAAAAACGAAAGTTTCTACCGGGATATGGATTTACTTAACCGTTTTTTAACGGAAAAGAGGTTAACGGCTAAAAATCCAAAGTTATGTGAAAGGTTAAGAGCGTATTACATTTTTAAGCACAACGTAGGCGGCGATGCGTGGGGCTCGATCCAAAATAACACGAGCCTGGAAATGCAAGGTGAAGTGGTTCAAGAGTTGCACGGTGACTGGTTAGCAAGGGTACACTTCTTCCATGGAATTGATAGATTTGGCGTCAAATGGGAGGTCGATGACGAGTTTAAGCTTCAGTTAAGTTTAAGCGTTGGTTTAGTCGTCACTGCCCCTCTAGAGTGTATCTTCAAGGAAGACTCACCGATCGATAAGCTGTTCGTGATTCAAAAAGGGTTAGTCGGGTGTCAGAACAAAATTTTAAGGAAAGGCGACCCGTTTGGGGAGGATGTCTTTGTGTACTTTGATGGGGAGGGTGAAGGGTTGGTGAACCATTCACCTTTGAACCGAGGGACCGGTCAAACTCGGTCAGGTTTTGAAACTACCAGTCAACATCTCGGCGATCTGGCGCATATAAGACAACCAAAAGATACATTAACATTCCAAGACGGCACTGTTTATCATTCAAACATTGGTGAGTACCGACCTTTTTCAAACGGCCGAGGATACAGAGCCACTGCTTTGATTAATACTGTGCTGATGTCCTACGACGGATCAGCAATCCACGAGCTATTATCCCGACCAAGGTACGCATTCGTCGTCCAAGAAGTGAAACGAAAAACGTTCCGATGGCAAGTGCGGTATGTGATGAAGCAAATAAAAGAAATTATGACCAAGGCCGTCGGACAAAAAACGTACGGCGAAGGCATGCACGTGTTAGTCAGCAAGTTTGGATCGAATACTTTGTCAAATGTTCCGAGCATACGGTACCACTACATGCGTTTACGAGAGTTAAAAGGCGCTACCGAAAAATCCGAAGTTCAAGTAATGAGGTTGTTCCGCTCGATTTGGAACAAACGAAGGTTTAAAGAAACTATCGACGAACTTGTCTTCAAGCGAAAGCGAGTCAACGCGTTGCGGGAAATAGTCCTCGAGTTGCGAGGGTTTTTGAAGCCGCTAGGGGGGAACGCGTGTGGATACGCTGAGACTTTGATTGCTCATGGAGTCACGGTGAAGGTGGTCAAGGAGTTCAGCGTTCTAGAGCTTGTGACTTGTGGGCTCCCTATAGTCGTCGCTAAGCACGTGTTCAAGGCGTCGCGAAATTTACCCCCTGTCGAGGCGGACGATTTCGGCGAAGATGGCGTGGCGGTTGATCTTCGTTTGACTGGAGGCCCGGTTGACTTTAGTACTGTTTTCCGTGAGTTGAAAGCGAACGACGATGAGATCAACGGGTCGACCGGGGGGTGGGTCGGGATGAGTAGTGGGAATTTAGGATTTCCCACGGGGCCCAAGTTGGACGCGAGTGGTCACGGTAATACTTCAGCGCTTCATCACGATACTCGCAACACTCGCGAGGGCCGGAATACTGCGAATAATCTAATTGACCGCGTGGTTGTGCGGTCGCGGTCAAACTCTGGTCGGTCGTCGCCGGTGTTGGGGCGGAGACGAGACGAGTCGCCGCGGGACAGGATGTAGGTGATTTCAGTTCTCAGTAGATACTAGTGTAGCCAATAAATAGTCGAATGAAAAGCATACTTCACAATCTACACCTGCGCCGCGCTAGGAGCCTTACACTCCGCGCAGTATCGTTTCAGCTTGCCGTGAGGGCAGGGGTTGCAGTCCGCGCAGCTGTCTTTCCGCTTGCCGTGAGGGCAGGGCGTGCACGACGCGCACTGGCGTTTCAGCTTGCCATGAGCACAACCGTTGCACTCCACGCACCGCACCTTCACCTTCCTGTTATGACAGTGTTTCGGTTCTCCCATCGCACGCTTTCGTAGAATCGCCAGAGTTCGGCTTTCACGTCATCCCCCACTGCCGTCTCGGGTTGTGTCGAGAAGCCCCTTCGTGTTTCGGCCTTTGTTGTTTTCCGTCGTCTAAGAAAGATTGTTAAATCTCATCAGACGTTTTCGACACTCGTCGCTGCGCGGTGGCGCGCGATACATGTCGGCGGATGTGGCCGACTCGGGTGCCGCGGATGTTACCGAGAAAGAAATCCCGGCGTGCCGCCACTGGCGCAGAGGCGGGTGTTTGTACGGCGATAAATGCCGGTTCGCACACCCCCCTGATGCCCTTGGAGAAAAAAACTGCGGCGGGAATGGATCTGCGAATGGAACACACGTCGAAGGTACCGATACACCCCAAACCCCGGTTCGAAATAACCGACGCGTGAAGAAGAAAGGGCGGTGCGGGCATTTGCGGCGGTTTCTAGTGGATACCTTCGGGGCTGAAGTGTTACGGGAAGGGTACATATTAGACGTAGGAGGAGGGAAAGGTGAACTCGCGTTTGAGCTGGAAAACCTGAACGGCGCGCGGTGCGTCGTCGTCGACACCGCGCCCCTCCGCATCCAAAAATTCAAAAAGAAAATGAACGCGGGCTGGTACGACAAGAGCCAAGTGTTTGCGAAGTACAACACTGCTGTTGGTGGTGAAAGAAGTGCTATTGATACCACTGATGAAGCAGTAAGTTCGCCAAGCGCAGACGACGAAAAAGCAAAAACTGAAAAAACTGAAGGTCAAATCTTTGCTGCAAAAACGCCGACGCACCTTCGAGTGCTTTGGTACCCGAACCTTTGGGTTGTTACAAGCGAGTACAAAGACGATGTAACACCCTATATAACACCCAGCGACGTAGTGACGACAAGTGAGGAGCTTTTGACACCTGATTTGAAACAGAAACACGAAATAGCGGTGTACGAAGCTTGGGCGATGGCGAAGAGTGTTTCTTCGTTTCCGAAACGGGGCGGCGAAAAGAAAAATATAAAATCGCAAGGAAAAAATGGCGACCACGACAACGACTCCGCGACGATCACGAACGTGTTCCAGTCGAGTTTAAGGTTAAGAGAAAGAAGTGCTCAGAGTACTTCGGGCACCGCAAAGGTTGGTGCCGATGCGCAAGCTACTTCGGTGAAGAATTCATATCTGGACGCTTCGGAAGATATGATTGCATCACCAAAAGAGGACGCGACTCCAAAAACACAAACCTCGTCTTTCCTCGCCGAATCAAAATGCGATTGCTTAGATCCGCAGTGCGGCACCTTACCACCTGATGCGGCTGACGTACGTCATTATTTGCGGGACTGCATACTCTTACTAGGCATGCACAGCGACCAGGCCACGGAGTGGATCGTGGATTTCGCGTTGCGGTACCGGGTTCGATTCGCGGTGGTGCCGTGCTGCGTGTGTCCGACTTTATTTCCAAAGAGAGTAAATAACGACGGAACGCAAGTGCGCACGTCGATTGAGTTCATTGAATACTTACAGAGGAAAGCGCCACGTGGCGAGATTAAAGTAGACACCCTACCCTTCGAGGGGAAAAACACGGTTGTTTATAGTAACTTTGACGTGGACTTGGGGCGGGGGTACCGGGGGTAGAAGGCTTAGGATTAGTATTTTGAGAAATTTCTGTAGTCAACAAAATAAACGCCGCCTTCATTCAGTACTTATCGGTTCTGGCGATCTACACCCCCACTCGCGTCGGCGCTTCGTTCTGCGCTGAGGTTAGTGGTGAGAGGCCCTACGTGTGCGGTGAGGTCAGTGGAGTTATTGCCTTGGACTGCGTGACCTCGAGATGTCTCGCGGAGGATCGTCGTGGTTGTTCGTGACAAACCTCCCCCCAGGTTCGAGCCAAGATGATTTCACGTTGTTGTTCTCGCAGAGCGGGTGTGTTTCTTCCCGGCTCACGACCGACCGGCAGTCCGGCCGCTCGGTGGGTTACCTGGAGTTCCCAGACGAGTCCTCAGCAATGACCGCGCGTAACTTCTACGCCGGGTTCCAGGTGGATGGAAGTGGGGGGGTGGGATTGGCGTTGGAGACGGTTGGGGGATTTCCGGACGGCGATGTTGCTGGGGTGTCCGATCCGAACCGGTCGAGTGGGTCGAAGCGGCCTCGGGTGGAGTACGAACGAGCGGACCCGTACGTGGAACACGTGCCGTACGACCCGGAGAGTTCGGGTAGCGGCTACAACCCGCCTCAGCAGCAACAGCAGCAGCAACAGATGCCTACGCCTCAACAGCCGTCATACCAGCAATCGCAGTATCAAAACCAACCGAACGTGCCTCAACAACATGCGCAACCGCAATACGCGAACGGTGTTCCACAGCAACAGCAACAACCGCCTCGGTGGCAACCCCCGGGTGGCAACGACCCGCCGCCGTTACCCAGCGGAATGATGCCCCGGCACCAGCAGCACAGGCAGGGAAACATGGGAGCCCCGATGACTAATCCGCACCCGCAAAACCAAATGCCGCCGCAGAATGTTCAAAGCAGACCGCCGATGATGATGCCCTTACCCGGCCCGACCCGGGGCCCTCTGCCTGGTCCGGGACCGCCACCCAGGGCACCGCAATACGGCGCGCCTCCAGGGCCAGCGCATGCACCGCAGCCCGTGTACGGCGCGCCTCCCCCAATGGCCTCTGGCCCGCCGATGGCGATGGGCGCGATGGGCGGCCCTCCCCGAGGACTCATCCGCAAGCCCCTCCCCCACGACGCGAGCGCCACGATTTACGTCGAGGGCGTCCCCGCGGATGCAACGGTCCGGGAGATGGCGCACGTGTTCCGCCCATTCGAGGGTTTCAAGAGTACTAGACTAGTCTCGAAAGAGAGTGTAAGAGGACCGCTGTGCTTCGCCGAGTTCGACAACCCCGAGTTCGCGCTGACGGCGAAGGACACTTTACAGGGATATTTGATCGACCGCGACGACCCGGAGTCGTCGTCGTTAAGAATTTCCTTCGCCAAGTCACAGGGGCACAAACCGGGCGCGATGGGGGCGAACACCAAAGGAGCCAGACGCGCTGGCGTAGGACGAACCTCCGGGAAACGATGAGCCGGTGGTAGTTCGAATATAAAAAGTATGGGAGTTCGAATATAAAAAGATATAGTTAATTTTAAGCTCGACGTAGATTAATAAACTTTCTAGTCGTCTTCGCGTGCTTCGCTTTGCGCCTCCTCTCAAACGCCGTCTCTCCAACTGTAAAAAATAGTGTCTCTGTCCGTGTCTCTCGTTCTCGTCTAAACCCAAACCTTAAGCAGTCGCCTTGTCGCCCATTTTGAACTTGTCGTCCGTCACGTCTCTGGCCGACCCAACGCCGAACTTGACGCTAATATCGACGGACGGTCGCAGCGCGCAGCAGTTCGCCACGGCGATGTGCGCGGGGTTGTTGAGGAACTTCTGTTCAAGCTCCGGGTCCGCGGGGGTCTCCATGTCAACCGCGACGTAGGCTTGCTGCTCAAGGTTGTAGTCGAAGCGGGGCGCCCACTTGCGTGAGCCGAGGCGCGCGGTGTACGAGCAGTTGTCCACCATGAACGCCACGCCTCTGGCGTGCATGTAAGGGTTCAGTGAATCCACAGCTTCGATAACGGATTCGTTGCACACTTCAGAGAACGAGTGCCCCTTCTCCCTCAAGGTGTCGATCTGCGCCATCATGCACGCGCAGTACACCCCGGCGGTGAACGAGTTGACAGGGATGTCTTCTTCTACGCGCTCTTCGCGGACCTTCTCGCCAACCTTCCACATCGCGGACGTACCAACCTTGCCCATGGGGAACGTGTCGAACCTCTCGCACGCCATCACCACGCTCTTGATTTCGTTCGTCGACTGAACCTCTTCGTAGCACTCGTACAGGATGTCCTTGCACGGCATGTAGGACGCGGAGTAGGCTTTCATGAACTCCTTTTTGTCGGGAACCATTTCGTACACAGCTTTGATGCCCTGGGTTGAAATAGTCTTCGTGATAGGACCTGTGATGCACTCCACGGTGTTTTTGAACGCATCCTCCTCGGACATGCCTTGCTTGGTGTACCGGCGGTACAGGGATTCGACGATGCCGTGCACGCCGCCTAGGAGGATGCCGCGCTCGCCGAAAATGTCGCTACGGTACTCCATCTCGAGGGTGGTAGCGAAGGTGAACGGGGAACCCACGGCGATGGACCAGCCCAGGGCGATGTCCGTGGCGTTGCCCGTGGCATCCTGGTGCACCGCGAATGAGGCGTTGATACCAGAGCCGCCGACTTCCTTGCCTTGCTCGTACAGTCTGCGCACGGAGGGGCCCATGCCCTTGGGCGCGACAAGCACGACGTTGATGTCCTCCCTGAACGTCTCGCCGTCGGACTGCATGACACCTAGGAGGAAGCCGTGGGACAACCCGAGCGTGGCGCCGGGCTTCATGGCGGCTAAGATGCGGGGGTACATTTTGGCTTGCGCGGCGTCGGAAATCAAAAGCATCACGAGATCGGACTTGGCGATGATGTCGAAGGTCTCACCGAGCGTGCCATCTTCCTCCGTGAACCCGCAGGCTCTGGCTTCGTCGTTCGAGGCGGATGACGGTCTTAACCCGACACACACCTTGGTGTCCATACCCGCCTCCGCCAACGAGTCCCTGAAGTTCTGCCCCTGCGCGGGGGCTTGGGAGCCCCATCCGATGACGCCAATCGTGTTGATGCCCTTCAGCGCCTCGGGGAGCTTCTCGAACAGGTGGCGCCCCCCACGGACGATGTACTCACCCTCACCCGCCACGTCCACGAGCTCCTTTTCGAAAATCTTGGTGTTGATATCGAGCTCGGGGGTGCTCGACTTGGCGTGGACGGTGATTGAACGGCGCGCCGTGGTGACGGACTTTCCGGCAAATAAGGGTTTAGCTGAAGCGACAGCCTTGCGCGCGGCGAGCTTGTTCGCGCCTGCGGTGGCGGTAGCGGCCGCGAACCTCGTGGTGGCGGACATGGCGGACATTGTGATGCGTGCGGAAGTGCGTTGACTGCCGAAGGCGAGTCGTGCAAGGTGCAATGTCCGGAGCTACGGAGCGGCGGAGGAGATGAATCAGTCGCGATTGCGGAGAAAAAGCGTCGGCGGATGGATGAAACGACGACGTCAGCCAACCAACCATCGTCAATCTGGCATCCACTCAAGGAATGTTGGGTTAAATGATATGAGCGAAAGTGATGGGTTATTGACTCGACGGGGCGGAATCGAAAAAACGTTTTTTTTCTGATTGACATGACAGTCTATTCCCTCACAGTCTACTCCTAACTCCCCCAACCCCGAACGCCTCGTCCATCCCCCCCACCACCACCACCGATTTCCCCACAACCCTCCTGTGTTCAAGCGCGTGGAACGTTTTCCAGGCATCCTCTAGGGGTGCGGCTGCGTTGACATCGACTTTCGGCGACAGCATTCCGCGCGCTAACAACGATCCGACTTCCTGAGTACACCGGGCCATAGTAATCGGGTCCTTCGCCGCGTGCGCCCCCCAATACACCCCGTGCACCGTAATGTTCTTCACTAAAGCTATGTTTAACGGTAATTTAGGAATCACCCCAGACGCGAAGCCTATGACCAACGCGTGCGCTCCCCATTTCAGCGACGAGATTCCCTTTGTGAATCCAGCTCCGCCTATTGGGTCGAACAACACATCCGCTAACTCGCCTTTGAATGCGGTTTTGACAGCGGAAGGAAGATGCGTGAACGTCTCTTCCACGTGTGGTTGGTTATGGGGGTTAGTCTTCACATTGTGCAGCGTATCGCTGTCCAAGCACACATCAGCTCCCGCGTCTAGACATGCTTTTCTTTTCTCGACACCTCGGCACACCGCGACTACTTTGCACCCCAGTGCCTTGGCGATTTGCACCGCGGCGTACCCCACGCCGCCGCCCGCGCCCAGGATTACTACTTTACTACCAGGCCCTATGCGTGCTCGGTGTACTAGCGCTAAATACGCGGTGCCGTACGCGATTGGGAACGACGCCGCCGCTGCTGGCGAAATGTTATTTGGCACTGGAAAGATGGATGTCGACGCGTTTGGTACTACTAACTGCTCTGCCATAGCACCGCCGCCAACAACCACACCCGCGACGGTTTGCCCGATTTGGAATGCTTTTGTTTTCTTGACGTTTAAACCGAGCTCTTCAATGATGCCGCAGAACTCGCCCCCGGGCGTGAACGGCAACGCGGGCTTCTCCTGGTAAAGATTTCGCACCAGAAGCACGTCCGCGAAGTTTATGGATGCGCACGTGACCTTGACTCGCACGCCGTCGGGTAATACCACACTTGGAGCGGGCACGTCCTCTACTCCGAGCACGCCCCCCTCTGCCCGGGGAATCGTGGGGTCGCCCCATTTGTGACACACCAACGCGCGCATCGTTGTGTTGTTAAGATGGAAAAAATATGCTCAAAGAAAAAATCTCCGAGTGCCACTTCAGCACCGTTCAACTTTTCAGTACTCGTGTTCTCCTCAGACCAACAGGCGCTGGCAACTCTCGGCTGGCTACTGGCTACCCGCCATGCCGTCCCTCGCCGCTTCCGTCGAGAAAGCTGTCGGCGTGGACGACGACGACCCGGGTACGCTTCTCACCACGTACGAGTGCATCTACGCGGGAAAACCACAGAAAGTTGAGGATGAGTCGGCAAACGTCGATGAGGACGCGGAGAAGTTGGTGGAGGCGTTCCTGGGCCCCATGGATGACAAAGAAAACGTGAACGAGAGCGTGATGAAGGCGGGAAAGACGAGTGGAAACAAGGACAACAAGACGGGAGACACGAAACATGTAGGCATCAAGGACACGGGCAAACAGTCATCCACCTTCCCTGAAACTTTCCTCCCTCCGCACGTCGGGCGAGTCAAGATTCATAAAGACGCGCTCAACTTCGAGGCGGATATGTTCGGGCTGGACTTGACTAATTTAAAGCTGATGCGGTGGCAGGTGAAGGCAGTGAGCTGTGTGTCTTCGCGGTACACCGTAACCGTCACGGACTGGTTCGGAGTGAACCACGACTTCCAGCTTCACAAACTCGCGAACGAGCTCTTCAAGAAATGCGTCAAAGCGTGGGACCTGGAGATTGACGTTGACGCGTTGAGCGAGAGTAAAAAAACCGCCTCCAACCCGTTCGTACAGGACCCGCTCGATCCTAATTCGAAACTGGGACGGGAAGCAGCTGAAGCGCTTGCGAGGCAAAAAGCAAAGGTCGAAGCCAGGGGCAAGACGATGAAAGGACGAATCTTGAAAGTTGTAATCCCGTACGCGAAAGAAGGCATCCGAGCGTACAGCGCCGCTGCGAAGTCGTACACGACTGTGAACAACTTCCTGTTCCCCCCCCCCTCCCCTCCGCCTCCGAACCTGCCTACCGTTGATGTGAGTGAAAAAACAAACCTATGCCTGTTCGTGAAGATTGAGAAGGCGGAGGAGTTGTTGGCCATGGATTCCGGAGGTGTGAGTGACCCGTTCGCCACGGCCAGATGGGGCTCCCTAGAGTGCACCACCGAGATCATCTACGAAACCGTGGACCCGGTGTGGGACGAAACCTTCGTGTTCAACCTAGGCGCGGTTGGCGAAGTAATCGAGGAGAATATCACGTTGTGTTTGTATGACTACGACCTCGCTTTGAATGACTTTCTCGGGTTCGTCAGAGTGGACATCAAAGGAAAGAAAGTTTCCAACGAAAAAGACTGGTCCGCCGACGGGAAGTGGTACAACGTGGAGAGTTTGCCCGAGGACTATGGGCAGGGCGATGACGGTGGAGGGTCGACGTTCGACTGGGGCAGAGTGAAGGACCAGCTCATGTTCTGGGAAGGCAAACGCGAGTACACTGGACGGGTTAAAATCGCGACCTGGGTCGGCACCAGAAGCGACCCAATTATGAGAACAGCAGAACACCCGAAGCCGTTTAAGGTAATAGAGCCGTCGAAGGAAGTGGCTAAATTTTACGTCGAACCGCTGACTGCTGCGTTGCATGTAACAGTAGTCAGTGGAAAAGATATACTCCCAATGGACGGAAGTAAAGACGACCCTGGGGGTTTGTCCGACCCGTATTGCGAAGTCGTTTTGGAACACGAAAAGACGCAGAAGATGGAAACTGAACAGGTACGTTTTTTTCATTTTATCCCGAAAAACCCTGCTTGCCTTGTGCTGCGTGCGTCGGGTACCACTTGGTTCGAGTTTCCCTATGTCCTGTGAGGGACTCATCATCATATTGATATACTAGACTGTCTCTCAATTGCTCATACAAAAGACTGACATCTTTCCATAAACCTCACAGACGCACTATATTGACGACCAATCCGACCCGGAATGGGACCGGAAATTTTCATTCGTTATAAGCCGGCCTTATACCGCGAACACACTTTGGTTCAAGGTGTACGACTACGACGGCGGGTTTGACCAGTTAATAGGCCAAGTCAAACTGAAGTGCGAAGACTTGGACATCCACGAAGGTTTGGTAAAACCGCCGAGCGCGAAGTGGTACACGTTGTTAGATTTGAACGGGAACGATAAGAACAGTGAAGGCGATGTGTACGGCGAGATTTTACTAGCGGCTTATATTGACGAGGAGTACTTGGAGCACATGCATTTGCAGAAAGCCAACGACCCGTTGCCTAATTTAGGGCAACTAGAGGTTGACATATTTCGCGTGTGGGACCTGCCGGAGAATGCTCAAAGCGACGTTTTTATTTGCCTTAAATACGGGCCGTGGTGGACCAGGTTGCCTACCAAAGATCAGGCGGATGGCACCGAAAAAGAAGCCCGGTATGACTTAAGGAACCTCTTCCCCGCCCTAGACCTGCAAGTACCCGTTATAATAGCCGCGTTCGCGGGCGAGGGCGACACCCCCCGCCTTCTCGGCAAAATCAAAGTCCCCATCGCGGCGCTCGAGACGAATCAGCGATACTTCAAGGTTGTTGATTTAGGGTCCGTCGATTCGTCTTCCGGTTTAGTCGTACCTGGCGGTAAATTAGATATCGCGTTGACGTACAAGCGAAACACGGACAACAACGATAGCACCGTGGATTTAGTCAAGCAGTACCTAAAACCCACGTGCTCGGATAAGTGGTACTTGAATCCAATTCCTGAATTAGAGCAAGAGAAAGTCGCGAAACGACACAAAGAGTTGGTCATCCACCAGCTCGTGAACGCGAACCCGCCTGTTAGGGATAGTATTGCCCGGGAGATGCTTGATTTTGGCAGGCACGAGTTCAACTCAAGGATGATTCAGACTTCTATTGCCCGGTTACAGTGTGTGGTTGCTGAGTCTATGGAGATAGTAAACGCGATTGATGACGTGTTCAGTTGGGTACGTCTTTTTTTAATCCCCGTAAAATCCTGCTCACCTTTGAACGCGTAGTTCGTGTACCACTTGGTTCTCGTTTCAACACATCATGTGAGGGATTCTTCATCATCCCGATACCTGTACAAAAGACTGACGTGTATTCCCCATCCCCACGACTGTTTTCCCATACAGAGAAACCCGTACGTCACGGGCTTCGTGCAGTTTTTTCTTTTCTTCATGATCAACTCGCCGCGGTTAGTGGTGCCTGGAGTACTATTCTTGATTGGAGCAGTACCCTTGGCTATGTTTCCGAGTAGAAGAAAAAGAGCCTTGGCGCAGATATCCACGGACATGGACGTCTCGGTAGGAAAGCTCCCTCCACATTTGGAAATTTTACTCAACGGTGACTCGCTGACGAACGAACAAATTAAATTATTAGAGAAGGACAAGGCGAAGCGGGAGAGCGAAGAGAAAGCAGCAGAAGCTGCGCGTCAAAAAGCGGAAGAAGAGAAGGCAGTTGCGAAGAAGGAGGAGGACGAATTAGTCGCGGCGATCTTGGCGGACGTGGATGCGGAGTCGGAGGACGAGAGCGACGATGAAGTTGAAGCGCCGAAAGTCGCGGGTAGTTTGAATCCGTTCACCAACCTGATGAAACAGTACGAGGAGCTCACTACGATGATCACCTCGATCCAAACCGCGATGGACAACGTAGCCACGGTGCTTGAACAGATTCTTGGTGTGCTGAGCTGGAAAGAACCGCGCGTTACGTTCGTGGTGATGGTGTTGCTGATGTTATCGAGCGTCGGATATTTCTTCTCCCAATTCTTCGTCGAGTTCGTGTTGCGCGTCGTGCGGAGCGTCGGAGGCAAGGCAGTTGTGGCGACGAAAAACTCATCACGAGTCGGCCGAGCCGTGGATGCTGCGAAAGACATCTACTCGTTCATCTGGAAAACGTACTTTGAGGTTACGTATGAGTTGGTTGTGGCGTTCGTTATTGATACGACGGATTCTATTCAAAACGCCGTTGGGTGGGTCTGGTCGCTGTTCACGCTTACGTTGATTTTCAAAGTGTTGCGGTTTGTATGGTCGGTGTACATGTTATACGCGTTGCGGCATCCGTCGATTCTTCCCGACGAAACCTCGCAGTTCAAGAATGCGAGCGCGAAGGTGGAGGTGGACGAAAAGGCGGAGAGCAAGAGGAAGGAAGATAAGGAAGCTTCTGAGAAGGAGAAGGGTGAAGAAAATACATACGAAAATAAATCCGAAACTTCCGGAAAATCTGTCAAGAAAAAGACACGTGCCGAGCTCGAGGCGGAGGCGGAGCGCAAGCGAAGGCGGGAAGCGAGAGCGCAAAAGAAAGAACAACGGAAGAAACAGAAAGAAGTTGAGGAACAAGAGAAGAAAGTCAAAGCCGCGGGGGCGTCCATGATTGACCGACGACCGGCGGCGCCCCTAAACGCGTTTAGCCGAATTCCGAGCCGGGGGTACCAGATTTTGTAATTATTGAGGGTCTTTGTATTTCATTTCCCATGCCAAACCGTGCTAGAACGACACCTAGTGCTGCCTATCGAACCCGAAGTAGCCTTGAATGGTGAAGGGTGCTTGCTTGATTTCGGGCTCGGTTATGATCTCGGGCGAACGCTCGGGCTCGCGCTTGATCCGCTTCGAGATTGGGGGATCAGCGCGTGCCGCTTTGCATACCGCGCAGTGGTCTTTCCGCTTGCCGTGGGATCATACGGTGCACGCCACGCACTTGTGTTTCAGCTTGCCGTGCGGGCAGGGCTTGCATGCCGCGCAGCTGTATTTCAGTCTGCCGTGGGGGCAAGGTTTGCACTCCGCGCAGCTGCTTTTCAGATTACCGTGGCGAAACGGGTTAAACTCCTCGCACCCGGCTTTGACCCTTCCGTGCGGGCACGGGTTACGTCCCGCCATTATTCACCTCTGCGCACATGCGTCTGCGCTTTGCGAGCCACGACGGGCGAAGACGGAGTCGTAGCTTTTGGTTTCGTTGGTTCCCATAAAAAAGTTCCTTTCTGCTTTTCGTTTGTTGTTCTCGCGTTGCGACGCACTTTCAAGGCGCAACGACGCAACGTGCGGTACATCATGCCTCTCGCAACATGCAGTTCGTTGGCCGTGGGAGAGGGTTTTGAAACGATCCGTGTTGCACCCCTGGCCGAAACAAGCCTCGACTGTCTTCCCGTGGACGTGCTATTCTTAGTCACGAAAACGCTGGGAGGGAACGACCTTTTGGCGTGTGCTGCGGTGAGTACAGCTTGGCGCGACGCACTGGAGCCGGTGTTCGAGGAGCGGTGTGGAACGTATTTGCACAAGATCGATTCAAAGGGTACGTTTCTTGACTTGGACTCCGTGAATTCTCGCGACTTGTACCTACTTCAACCCTTTGTGGACTTGTCCACAAAAGAACCTGTGCAACTAACGAGAAGCTACGCGCAGATAAAGAAAGCGCCGGACGAGTCGAGGCGTGCTTTCTTTTCACGAGTGTTTTGCCGGCGTTGTCGCAAAAAGCTCGTCGCCCACGTTGCGTTTATATTCGAAGCGCAGAACAGTCGTCGTACTCGGCCTGAATATTGCGTCGCCGAGGGGTACTTGTGTGCAGACATACCTACGCTATCATATCGCGCCGCGGCGTGCAACTCGTGCTTGGCGACGACGGAAGCGATGAGATTGCTGCGCGGCGCAACCTCGATTAACCTGTTATTTGAAAGACCGATCAAGCCTGTCGTTCAGGCATTTACCGAATGGTAAATTGGCAGCTGCCTCAATAGACACACCAAGAAAGCTTGCAAGCAAAGTCACAAAAAGACATGAGCTGCTGAAAAATTCTATCGAAATTCTCGCAGCTACTTCTCACCACCCCCTACTCCCTCCTCCATCCTCTCCAGCAACCTAGTTAACATCGCTTTCTCTTCCGTGAACTGCTCATCCTCCCTGTCGTTCTGGAAGTTCGCCAGGTACCCAATCAGCTTGTCTTTATTCTTTAATAATATACTTGTAATCGCGGCACTTTTATCCGGGTTCGCCACAAACACTTTGAACACGTGGAAGGCTTCAAACTGAATCGACTTCGCATCATCGCGCAGAAGGTTCATCATGAGGCACATGTTCTCGACGGAGGCGATGTATTTGAGCATCGACGGGGCGTTTGCGCGGTCCAGGAGAAGCTCCGAGAGGAGTTTTAGGGACTGCCTTCGGGTGACATAATTCCCTTTCTCGAGCATTGCATTAAACGGTTCAAAAAACTCGCCGTACTTGGCCGCTACATATTCCGCCGCTAATCGCTTGTGTCGCGTCACGATCTCCCGAAAACTCGCCGCCGCGTCGCTCGCGAGCTCAAACGTCGACAGCTGCATGTAGTCGAACATCTTGGTGAACTCGCTTGCGTATAGAATGTGTCTGCAAAGAGGTTCGTACCGCGCGACTTCTCGGAGCATGGTGCCGTAGGTTAAGCTCGCCGCGTTGTTTCCGTTTTGCGCTTCGCCCAATTCAGATGCGGTGAGTAAAATTATAAGGAGGAGCGGGTTGTCGTTCAAATACTGCACATGCGGCAGTTGGCCTGGCACGTCATCAATCGTGACTTCGTGTCGGACGATGGCGTTGAACACCGCGGCTGCGTCTTTCCGTGTTTCGAAGTATAGTTTTGGCAGGAGCTGAATAAGCTTCGGGGTCACTGACTGTTTCCAGGTTTCGATCGCTAACGTGCTCTGTAACTCGGGGTCCGGCTCGGCGTCATCCTCCCCGCCGCCGAACATGATCGTGCGCATCTCGCCCAGGTACTTGGCGCATGACTCCTGGCACTGTAGGGGTAGGGTTGAGGGAATATGCTCAGATTAAACAAGTGGGAAGGCGCAAGGGTGTCATACATCCATGCTTCGAGATCGTGAAACCGCGTCGTTTTCCTTTTCGCACCCCCACACACCTTTTCATCGCCTCCCTCCGCTAAGGTGTTCAGGGCGTTCGTGAGTTTCAACGCCAGCTCCGCGGGCGTGCGTTTGTGTTTCTTGAAAAACGACGACATCGCGAACGCCCGTCTGGATGGAACGGACGGACCGCGCGCCCCGTTCTACGAGAGGGAACGGAGCTTTCTTCACTTCACCCGGGGGCGGTCGGTCGCCTAGGCACCCTTCAAAAAAGTAAACTCATTCGTGCGGCGGGCAGTCGCGGGCGCGCACGACTGGACGCGGTTTGCGTGAGGGTTGAGCGAAAGAAATATAGAAGTGGTGGTGCAGAAGGCGTATAGAGCAATTAGTTACACCGCCCACAATCTACGCACATCATGTCCCCCATCACCCTGGACATGATCCGCCGCAGAGCGGAGCACAACGAAGGCATGGTTTCCAATCTCGAAGAGATCTCGTTACACCAGCAGGAGATTGAGAAGATAGAAGCGCTGGGGCATATTTGCCGGCACTTGAAGATCCTGTACATGCAGAACAACTTGATAAGTAAGCTACAGAACCTTCACCGGTTGAAGGAGCTGGAGTACGGAAACTTCGCGGTGAACAACATCGTGAAGATTGAGAATTTGCAAAGGTGCGAGAGTCTGGTGAAGTTGGATTTGACGGTCAACTTTATAAGTAAAGCGTCGCTGTTAACAGTACACACGTTGAGCGCTAACTATAAATTAGAGGACCTCTACCTGATGGGTAACCCTTGTGCTGATTTCGGTGGGTACCGACCGTTCATTATTGCGACGTTACCTCAACTAAAACGACTAGACGGAAAAGACGTCACTCCGTCTGAAAAAATTGTCAGCGTCCAGAGATTGCCAGAAATTACTGCTCAACTTTTGAAAGAACTGAAAGCGGACGGTGTAGACATAGAAGACGCTAAGAAGGTCTCCGACGCCCGAGACCTCGCCCCTGATGAGAACGATGTCAACGAGATATACGCGATACCGGAAGATGAACGCCCTTGGTGCCCGGCGACGCGCGTGGCAGAACAGCGTGAGAGCGCGAAACTCCGAGACGAACAGGACGAAAAGAAAAAGGAAAACGTGGACAAGTTGTTTGAGAACGATAGTGGAAGTCGTAGGAGCAAACAGCCCCGACGCGAGTCCTTCCCTGACCTTCCTGAAGACATCACAACTGTACGGCAGTGTAACGAAGGTGAGTTTGAGTTTCGGTTCGACGAGATGGCGGTGAATCCAGATAATAATGAAAAGTTATTAACGTTAGAAGTGCAGGTAGGTAAGTTCATGGACACTAGCCTAATGGACGTCGATATTCACCCGTTCATAGTGCGCGTGTTAATTAAAGGCCGGTTACTGTGTTTAACGATACCGGAGGAAGTCAAGCCTGACGTATCCCTGGCACAAAGGTCGAAAGTAACCGGTTCACTGGTCATTTCAATGCCTAAAGTTAACCAGGGTACTAAAGGTTTGAACGATGGAAATTTCTCAATTTCTCAAAAAAGTAAAATAACGCTGCGCAACCCGGGGTGGGCCGCGAGCGGGACCGGGTCCGAAACCTCAGATGAGCTGAAGCGAAGGATTGCGTATGGAGGTGGTGGTGGTGGTGGCAGTAATAAGCTGATAAAAGAACTGGGCGCTGTCAGTTTACAAAATATCGTGACTGACACGAATAGCGCGATTGGCGGTGGGTTGGACATTTCGGAAACCGTCAAGGCGCCCGCTCCGGCGACTTTAGCGACGCAACACGCGGTGTACGGCGACGACAGCGATGAGGAACCGCCGCCATTGTAGATTTTTTTAGACTGACTGTACTGTTGATACGATCGTAGTTACTTGTCAGCTACTTAGGCTGTCTAGTCATACAACGCGACGCTACTCATACACAATGCTCTCACTGCCTTAAAAATTATTTCTGCCCTTTTCCCTTACCGGTGATTTTCTCAAACGCGGCTTGCCCTAGGATCCACACGGCGAAGAACACCGCGGGTCCTAGGACCACGCCTCCAGGTGCGAAGTACCACCCGAACCACGCGTCGGAGAGGGCGACGTCGGTTAGTTGGGTTGAGGCGAACGAAGGGGCGCAAGTGGTGAGGGTTGCGGAGGAGACGATGGCACTCGATACATTCGATTTATGGCCACTTCGTTTGGAGAGGGATGTCGATGGTGTCGGTGTGGAAGCGTGGGCGCGTGCAGTGACGACTCTGATTCCGCTGGCGCGGCAGTTGCCTCGTCTAACGACTCGCGGGAATACCGTCGTCGACGCCAAGGTTGACATCTCGCGCTTCCGGTCAAAGCGCGGAGTGGTATGTAAAGTCGTACGAGACTCGGAATGGGGAAAAACACGAACCTCGGAACTGCTAAAAGACAATCGAGGTTTTGCACTCGCGCTTCAACTCGCCGCACTCTCACTACGCACCCTTGGGACACGCATGCACACGCTCGTGTTTAATACATAACTCAAAATGTCACGCATTACACGCACAATTCAAAGCACCGCGCACCTCGCCGTCGTCCTCGTCATACTCGCGACGTGCGGCGTCTCGTGCGCCGCAGTCACTCCCGAAACCAACGAAGCTTCTGTTGGCAGAGTCGTTTCCACCAAAGCTCTGCCCATACGCCTCCCCGCGGACCCGAAGTGCCCGTGGCTCAGTGAGGGTGTGGTGGGCGCGGCACAAGCCAGTCCGTTGGTCAAAGCGATCGTCGCGAGGACGCGAATGGCAGCCACCTTCGGCCCAGGAAGCTGGCCTGAAAGGTTTCTCACCCTCCCAGACGAAACCACCGAACAGAAATACGGCTGGAGTAAAGCGGCGGTGTTCGCCATGATCGTGAACGTCGACGAAGCGCAAGCCCAGAAGTGGCTCCCCGACAACCTGCTGCAAATAACAAAACACGCAACTGCCAGGGTGTTCTTCGCCTGGTACCCCGACTCGTTCTGCTGCGGCGCGTACCACGAAGTCGGAATCGTGCTGAACGTCACACACGTCGAATCCGGAGCCAAGGTGGCGCATTGCCCATGGATGTTAGTGGATTTGGATCGAAGCATGATCGCGGGGAGGGAGATTTTAGGATTTCCCAAGAAGATGGGCGAGTTTGAGTTCACTTTGAATGGAGAGGACATTAAGGAGATGGGTGAGGACAAAATCAAGCAACTCTTAGGGGATATTCCAGGAGACGTTGAGATCAAAGCCACTGTGTCTCGAGGCGGCGCGACGTTAATAAACGCTACCGGAATAATTTCGGGATCCGCTCCGGAAGGCACCACCGCGTTCGGCGGAGTGGCGAACGTTCCGTTAACGTTCCTCAACGTCCAAACAAACCACCCATTACCCCCGAACGACCTTGGCACGGAGGATCAGGCGTGTGTTGGGAACAGACCGCGTTTACTGCAGTTCACGTTTGATGAGTTTCCGGTTAGCGACCAAGCTTGGCGCGTGTCGGACGCGTCGGTCGTTTTGAACGCGACCAAGACGGATAATATTGCAAAGCCGTTCATGGGTATTCATTCTGAAGTGAACGACGACACACAGAGTGGTTCTTCCCAAACCTCCCTCAGCATTCAGGACGCCACTTTCTCCGTGACTAACTTCTACACTGGGCTTGAGCAGACGCCGTCGATGGGGGGAACAGTGCCGCAAGGGTACGTCGAGGACGACGATTTGTACTGGTTGCGGTATCAGTAGAGTCGGGATTTTTACGATTCAAGAGACGTATGGTGGTCTACTGTGTATACAGTCAGGAAGAAATCTTTGTAGCCTTGAGTGTTTTGTTATCAAAACTTTCCCTGTCACTAACGTCTCGTCTCTATCGCTCACTTTTCGTTTTCTTCGCCGATGCCGAAGTAGCCGCGGATAGTGAAAGGCTTTGGTTCTTGCTTGATTTCGGGTTCGAGTTTGATCTCGTGTTCTTGTTTGATATCCGGTGAACTCTCGAGCTCGCGTTTGATCCGCTTCGAGCCTGGTTCTTCCGTGATTGCTGTTTTGCACGCTGCGCAGTGGCGTTTCAGCTTGCCGTGGGGACAAGGGTTGTACTCCGCGCAGCAGCTCTTCAGCTTGCCGTGGGGGCAAGGGTTGCACTCCGCGCAGTGGTCTTTCCCTTTCCCGTGGGGGCAGGGGTTACACTCCTTGCACTTGTCGTTCCGCCTTCCATGCGAGCACCGCTTATACCCCCTCATTATTCTCACCTCCGCGCGCGCTTACGTCTGCCCCCCGCGAGCAACGACGGGCGAAGACGGAGTCGTAGCTTTTGGTTTCGTCGGGACCAAGAAAAAGCGCCGCAAAAATTCGCGAAATCCAAAAACTCGAAAAGTGCAGTCTCACCATCCCACATTTCGCGGCGCACCCGCCTCCCATCTGGACTTGAGTGGATGTCTGCGAGCCCCGCGCGAACTTTTCTGTTCGCGCGCATTGCGCATCACGGCGTGGCTGTACGTGCGTCAGCGCCTGGGCGGCGTGTCGCACTCCGCACGTCACCATCCACGCGATGCCGACGGTGCCCTATCGTTTTTTCGGCGGCGGCGGGAGTGACCACCTGCGGTTCCCGAACCTTCCGCGACTTCCGCGACGCCAGACGGCCCGCGTTCGGCGTGAACAGCCTGCGACGCAGGGTCGCCGCGTTGCGAGTAGTGGTCAATAGCACTGGGGATGTACAGGACCCTAGTGAAGAGGAACCTCATCATCCCCAAAATCTAAACATCTCGAATTCGGACGACACGAAATCCAAGGTGACCCCTTTAAAACCCAAGGGCTCTCACCAGCTCATCACGTTCTTCCGGTTCGCGATTGTTCCTGACTACGAACAAGAGTTGGAAGAGCACCGGCAGTTCATCGCAGAACACGATTTAGAGCTACGCGGACGTATTTACATAAACCAGCAGGGCATAAACGCGCAGATGAGCGGGCGAGGGACAGACGGCGAGAAATACGCAAAGTGGGTCGAACGCCGAAAACACTTCAACGGCATGCGTATTTCAATATACCCTGTGGATGAACAGGCGCACCCCAATTTGCGGTTGCGGTACAAGCCGCAGATCGTGCAGCTAGAGGGAGGCACCGCGCACTTGCCGGTGCACGACCCGGAAAAAAGAGGCACACCGCTGAACCCGGACGAGTGGCACGAAAAACTGGGGGACGTGTTGGCGGGGGCGGATGACGCGCCTCTTCTGCTCGACGTGCGCAACGGGTACGAGTGGGACGTCGGGCATTTTCAGGGCGCAAAACGACCGGTCCAGGAGAGCTTCAGGGAAACCGTGGAGACGAACGAGTTGGGTGAAATCGACGGGCCGTTAGCGGGGGTTGACAAAACAAAGCCTATCATGATGTACTGCACGGGCGGGATTCGGTGCGACGTGTACTCCACTGTTTTGAAGGAACAGGGTTATGAGAACGTATACACGTTGGATGGCGGTGTGCAGGCGTATTTCGACCAATACGGCGATAAGCCAGACCAACGGTGGGACGACCAACTGTTTGTATTTGACAGTAGGCTTGCTATGACCCCAGGCGGGTTGCCTGCTTCCGAGTTGGGGGAAGAGGCGGCGACTTTGGAGTGCCACTGCTGTTCGCAAAAAAGAGCAAGCGCCCCGCACAGGAACTGCCCCAACGTGGATTGTAACCGGCTGTTTCTGGTGTGTCAAGGGTGCTTGAGCTCAATAGGCGGGTTTTGCTGCGCTGAGTGCGGCAAAGCGTCACACGTCAGGCCTACTTTACTCCAACCAGGGCGGTACCATAAGTACGCGCACTACACGGAAGGAGAGGCGGTTTTGCGAAGCGAACGGCGAGGCGAGGGGCGGCGGGAACGAAGGCAACGGCGACGTATTAGGAAAAAGGCAGAGCACGCTGCGAAAATAGCTTCTGAAGTTGCAGAAGGTACGAAGCCACGCGAACTACTTCGAGCAGTACGAGTTCTAGAGAAAGCCTTGGACGACCCAGAGGCGTTTATGAAGAACCAGATGGGCACCGGTACGCTCGCCGCTCGAACGCGGTCGATCGTCAAAGCCGCGGGATTGCTTACGGATAGCGACGGCGATTCCGAAAATGACGACAACCTTCCGTACGCCAGGCAAAGGGATGTACTGCGGAAAGCAGCGGACGCTATCGCGCGAGGGAACGAACCTGGGGTGGATTTGACAGCACTAGTAGAAGAGAGCGAAACAAAAACAGAAGTTTCGTGATTTTTTGAAATATTTATATTTTTACAACTTGCCACCGCTTTTCGTGGCTGTAATAACGTACAACATGTCGTCTGTATTAAGGGTGTTTCGTATGTAACCCCTTTATGAATATATAAAGTCATTGATTTATTGTAGATATAGTGTGTTTCGATAGACGCGCGATATGCGCGTCTATCGTAATGAATAAGTTTCGGGAAAAAAATAATTTAGCTCGCCGAACTCGCGGCGCTTTCGTTTCCCAGCTTGGTGACGTGCAGTTCGCCTAGGGCGCCGCCGTCCAACGTACGCCTCGCTTCGTCAGCCTCGGCGGCTTTGCCAAACGTCACAACGTGTTGCATCGCGACCCCGGTTGACTGAATGGAAACAACCGCGCCGTGCTTGGCGAATTGCCGGTACAGAAATAACTCAGAAGAGTCGGGTCCGCCGTTTCGAGGGCCGCCTCTGACTAACAAAGTTCGATCGGTTTCGGATTCGGCGGATTCGTGGACATCTTTACCCGCCAATTCAGGGGTCTCTAACCGGTCTAGCATCGCGCTCGCATCCTCTGCGGAAATGCCAGGAGTCTCCACGCGGTCCAAATCACCTGTTGTGGTCTTGTCGTTGGAGTATTCAGACTGTTTGCCCATAGCATCGGACCTCACCGCTTCAATCCCATGTCCCCGGCTCCACATGCTGCCTCCGTCGAAAGACCCTACCGGAGAGCCGACTCCCGCGACGTTTTTATTGGTGTTACCAAGAGATTGGCCCAACGTGGTGCCTGGGCCGAATGCGTTGCCTCCCCGGACGGACGACCCGCGAGACCCCAGCGAGTTGGCGCTCCCACTGTTCTGCGACTGTCTTCCGCCGAAACTGCCGACACTCCGGCCGGTGAAACTTTCAGGCGTTCGCGAGTGGTCGTGTTCGGCGTTATTTCCGTCCCCGAAAGGGTTGTTGATGTTGCTATCCATGGAACCTCCTCCTGGAGCCGCGAACATCGCGGAAAGCCCGCCAATCCCGTTCCCGATGTGTTCGTGCCGTTGGTCTCTTCGTCGAGATCCGTTTTGCGATTGTCGTCCGTTGGTATACCGGTTGCAGTCGGGCGAGCCTTGAAACTGCCCCGGACTTGTGCCCCACCCCGGGGAGCCGCCGAATGACCCACCGACGTTCTGCCACGCCCGACCGTCGTGCGCGCTCCCCTCATCGATGGAGCCGTGGAAGCTGCTTCTTCTTGCGAGAGGCGGGGTCTGTGCGTTGGAGTTGGATCGACCGTTCATCGTATTCAAAGACCCGAACGAACCCATCGACGTCATAGAGCCCATAGCGGAGTTTTGGGAGATGTGAGAGCCAGCATGTAAAGATCCATTAGCGTGCATCGAGCCATGATGCACAGACCCATTCGCATGCATACTTCCACTAGACGCATGCATACTCCCGTTAGCCCCGTGCGTGCTCCCGCTCGCTGCGAGCTGCATCGCGGCTTGGTGCTGTAACATCGCCAACGACACGGAGTTGTGCTGCTGCATCAGAACGTTGCTCATCGCGTTTTGCCCGCCTCTGCCGGATCCGCCGTAAACGTACTCATCCGCGTTTGACACGGACGACCCTCTTGACGTGGTGGGGTCTCGTTTGACTCGCTCGTTCAATTTGCTCCGTCCCCCCGGACCTTTGCCGTGCGAGTCCGCGAACCGCATTACTAACGGTACGGAGCCGTGAACCGGGACTACGTTGTTCGCGGTGACGACGGCGCGAATCGCTTGCACCACGGTTTCAAAGCGAATCAAAGCACCGGCGGTTGTCGTGCCTGACGCGTGTAGTAGCCTGCACTCGATAATCACCCCAAACGAGCTAAAAAAGTCCCGCAGGTCACGTTCACTCCACTTAGGAGGCAGGCCTTTGACGTAAACATTATCAGAAACCGTACCGACGCCGTGATTACCAGGACCTCCGGTGGCGGTGGAATCGGAGTTTGCGAATTTCACCTCCAACGATCGGCCGCGAATGTTGTAGCCATTCATGTTGGAAATAGCTTGTCTCGCTTGGTGCACTTGCTGGAACTTGACGAAGCCGAAGCCTCTAGAAGCGTTCGTAGAGACATCCCTAATAACACAGCAGCTCTCGACAACCCCGAACTTGTCGAACATCTGCTTTAAACTCGTCTCGTCGACATCCTCCGCTAAGTTCTTCACATACACGTTTGAGTGCTGGGAAGAGTTTGAGTTTTGGAAATGAGATGGAGTTGCTCCCGCTCCTACACCTCTTCTGTTTGGCGAGGGGTACACGTCTGCAGCCGAGTTGTACACGTCCTTCGTTAAGTCACCCGCTTCCACTTCCGCTTCGCTGGGCAACGCGGTCATCAAGCTTGACAAGTCCACCGCGCTTCGCTCCACACCGCCTCCGAGCGCGGAGGACGGGGAGTTTGGTGCTGGGGAGAATTGATTGTCATTGCCGTGACGAAGCGGTGCGGGGTCGGATGAATGGGGGTTGAAGGTGCTGGTCTCGGGACCAACTGTGAACGCCCGAGGGTCCCCTAGACGCATCGTGTCGTGAACAGTAGGACGTCGTGGATTTGATTCGTGTTGTGCCTGTTCAGTGCGTCACCCTCGTCACCTCCGTAACACGACGTCGCTTCGAGGAACTCAGAACAAATCAAGATGCACACGCGCTTTTCGATTTACCGACACGTGGTAGCGGAACGACGGGCTGGGGGGTGCGCGCACGGCACCCTAACAGAACAAAGGGAGACGCGCACGGCTGAAGGTGCTCGTGCAGGATGTGCCTCTCGTCGCCGGCGCGCGCGAGTATGTCTTCGTACGCACCAGATGGAGATACTCCCGATCTATCGCGTCACCTTGAGATATTGCGTCGTTTGGCGCTAAAACGCGTCCCTTCGCGCTAAAAATGAATAAAAATGAGAAGCCGAGGCGTGGACAAAATGCATCGAGAGAAACGACGAGTTATACACCGTCATTACGTAGACATCGACGCGCTAAACGCGCTAAGGTGTGATTTATTTTGCTGTACTTTTATTGTGAATTTCGTCTCTCGGCTCTTTCCAAGAGATTTTCTCTGTGAGAACGTGTGTCTCTCTCGGTTGGGGACTTGGTCTAGTGGTAGTGAGTACACCCTGCGTCCCTTTCAATTTCGCACGTCAAAACACCATTACGATCAAGCTTGCAGTCAACAGATGTCATGTTCCCTGACCGCAATTCCCCTCATAAATTGAAGTGATTCCTGCTTTGGGTACAGGAGGTCACGGGTTCGATTCCCGTAGTCCCCCCCTTTCTTTTTGCCCTGGACGTCACCCTCCGCATGCTGCCGCGCCGTACGAAGCGTCGTCCGAGGCTGCATCCTGCAAAGAAACGTGCAAGCGACTTTTGGCATAATTTTCGACTTGGCCAAATTTTTCTGTCCATCAACAAATGTATTACACCAGTTACCACAACGCGTTGTCGTCACCTCACGGGACCTGTGGTTTGCTTCAATCCGTCGCAGGCATATACGTAAAAGACGGGCAGCCGTTCTCACGCAAATACTTCAACACCTCGGGGTGCCCGTTATACTCCGCCGCATCCCATGTATCCACGTCCCACGGGCAGCCGTTTGCTCGTGCCTGAAGAGCCGCCAGGTTTCCATTCTCCGCCGCCCATATGCACGTATCCCTGTACCACGGATATTTGGTCGTGTATGCCTACTCCAGCAGCTCGATGTATCCACCGTTCACCGCCCATGCGCGCGTTCATCGTCCCACGGACAGCGGTTCGCCCGTGCGAACAACATAACCTCGAGTTTTTCGTCCCACTCAAGGTCGACGCTCTTCACCGCAGCCCAAGGCGTGGCGAAAGATGCGCAGGGCAGCATTTCGCGGCAGAGTCTCGAGCGTGGCCATGGCGCGATCGGTAGTGCGGGTGAGAAGTGTGGTGAAGAGTTGTGCGAAGAGAAGTCGTTGCTTTTCTCTTTTCTCGGGAGAAACGAAAAAGTTTTCTGGGAACCTACAAAGACGAAAGCTACGACTCCCCGTGTACGAGCACACGTCGAGGCGCGCGGCAAACAACGACAGACCGGTAGTGATGGGTATGAAGCGGTGCTCGCACGGAAAGCGGAAAGACAGGTGCAAGGAGTGTAACCCGTGTCCCCACGGCAAGGTGAAAGAGAGGTGCGCAGAGTGCAACCCCTGCCCGCACGGCGAGGTGAAACACGACTGCGTGGCGTGCAACCCCTGACCCAACGGGAAGGTGGAACGCGACTGCACGGACTGCAACCCTTGCCCCCACGGCAAGCTGACACGCTTTTGCGCGGAGTGCAAGCCCTGCCCTCACGGCAAGTTGAAAGCCAACTGCGCGGCGTGCACCCCTCGTAAGCGGTGCCCCAACGGGAAGCAGAAAGGCAGCTGCGTGGCGTGCAAACCCTGCCCTCACGGCAAGCTGAGCAGGGCTGCGCGAAGTGTAACCCCTGCCCCCACGGCAAGCGAAAGAGCAGGTGCGCGGAGTGCAAAGCGGCACGCGCGGATCCACCAAGTTCGAAACGGATCAAGCGCGAGACGGAGAGTTCGCCCGAGATCAAACAAGAGCCCTAAATCAGACAAGAGCCCTAAATCAGACAAGAGCCCGAGCCGTTCACCATCCGCGGTTACTTCGGCATCGGCGAATAAGTGTACGAGTTGGAAGGCTAGGACGATCACGACGTGGTGGGGAGAATAAGTACAGAGACAACGAGTGTAATAGCATACAAAGACGACCCAGAGGAAGACGCGGGCGTTAACATTTTTACCAAAAATCGAAAATTTGCCGCACGGTCACCGAATGACCCGACGATGGGCTGGTTAAATTTAGGACGTTGCCCTGCAATCGCTCGATGCAAAAAAAAGGGGGGATTGGGGGAATCGAACCCCCGACCTCGTCCATGTTCTGTGTTGTACGTGCTGTACAGTTGTGGGCCCGAAGGACGAATCTGTTGTGGCGATGTCGAGGAGGCTCTGTCAGATACTGCAAGTTTATCGGCGTAAATTGATCGGATTGCAATGGAATGGAAACTGCGCTCAAAGGCCTGTCTGTAGTGCTGCTTACCATGCCACTAGACCAAATCCCCTAGCAAATAGTCTGCAAGTTCAGTAAACTGAATTACAGACTAATTGGATAGGTAGTCACGACCCCAGTAATACTGGGGATGAATTCGTCGCGTTTACCCGTCTTAGATCGACGGGGGGCGATGGAGTGCCGTGCGGACGAAAACTTGCGTATAATATACACAGAACACTTATGATATACCCCTTATGTACCTTTGATCTACCCCTGAATCGGGTGAAAGCAGGGCGCGAGGGAAGCGCAAGTTGTTGCGTCAGAACATCTCGTAACGTCCGAGAGTTTGGCAAGCCATTACAAGCTGCACGACGCAAACAAGCAACAAACCCCGACCGCGATGTCCTCCAACGATACACATGCTACCGATATCACTACCACGACACCCGCGCCTCCGCTCGACACGGGCGAGGCCTTCCCCGGCCTCCCCAACCACCTCGTCACCCGGCACATCCTCAGATCTGAGTATTTTGACGACCCCGCAGATCTCGCATGGCTCCCGGCGGTGAGCCGTGGGATGCGCGACACGATGGCAGGAACGGGCCTTCAGGATGAAAAGCTTAATGCAAAGCGTGCCGTGGACCTTGGATGTGTAAGCGCGCTGCAGTGCCTGCAACCCTGTCGCGTCGAGAACTCCTTTGTCAGGAAGCGGCGAGAGGTGGACATTTAGAAGAGTTGATTTTTTTGCGCGAGAACGACATACCGTGGGAAGAATATACGTGTTGGGCCGCGGCGAGGGGCGGTCACCTGGAAGTGCTGCAGTGAGCGCATGCCAACGGCTGCTCGTGGGACAAGCTGACATGCTCGTTCGCAGCGGAGCAGGGGCGCCTCGAGGTTCTGCAGTGGTTGCACGCGAACGGGTGCTCGTTGGACGAAAGGACCAGCTCGAATTTGGGAATCAGTGGGCACCTCGACGTACTGATGTGGGCACTCGCGAATGACTGTCCGTATTTCGTTAAAGAGATTTGCAGATATGCGGCGATGGGCAGACACTTGGAGATGCTGCGGTGGTTGCGTGCGAACGGCTGTCCGTGGTTAGAAGTAACGAGTGTGTGGGCGGCGGAGTGCGGGCAGCTCGAGGTGCTGAAGTGGTTGCTCGCGAACGGCTGTCCGTGCAACTTGGACCAATACGAGAGGATAGCGGAGGCGAAGCAACACCTTGATATGGTAGCTTGGTTACGTGAGAACAAACCACAGATACTGTGAGAACATGAGAACCAGTACCAGTAATAGTGGAGGAAGAAAATAGAAAGAGACGAACGCCAGAGCTACAAGCCGCAGCATTGTAATACGTAAAGACAGCAAAATGTGTGTTCTGTTATCAAAAGCGTCTCTGTCGCTCATTTCTCGTCTCTGTCGCTCACCCCCTGTCCTCACCGCTTATGCCGGAATAGCCGCGGATTGTGAACAACTCGGGTTCTTGCTTGATCTCGGGCGAACTCTCGGGCTCGCGCTTGACCCGCTTCGAACTCGGCGGATCCGCGAGTGCCGGTTTGCACTCCGCGCAGTTGCTTTTCAGCTAGCCATGGGGGCAGGGGGTGCACTTCGCGCAGCTGCCTTTCACCTTCCCGTAAGGGCAGGGGATGCACTTTGCGTATCTGTTTTTCACCGTGCCGTGGGGACACGGGGTACACTCCTTGCGGTCGCACTTCAGCTTCCCGTGGGGGCAAGGCTTGCACTTCACGCAGCCGTATTTCAGCTGGCCGTGAACGCAGGGGTGGCACTCCACGCAGCGCTGTTTCACCTTGCCGTGGGGACACGGGTTACGCTCTTTACACGTGCTTTCCGCCTACTGTGCGGGCACCGCTTCTCTCCTGCCATTATTCACCTCCGCGCGCGCTTGCGTCTGCGCCCCGCGAGCCACGACGTGCGAAGACCAGAGTAGCTTTGGTTGGACGTTCCGAGATTTTTTGGGGCTGAAATCAACCCAAGCAGAACCTCCTTTTTTGTAACGCCCAAGAAAACTGAAACGACTGCCGAACGCTATCCTTGAGTCGGGCCACAACGTCGCACGTATAGACAAACGACACCACCCATCCCCACTGGTTGAACTGATATGCCCTCCGACGCGAAGCATGACGTCGATCTCTCCCCAGGTGACGCCATCACCCCCACCCCAACCGACGCGACGGACGCGATTAGTCCTGATGATGTGCCGCACAATCATCCAGCCAGACCTGGCGCTCCAAAACAAGTCGAGCCCCCCCTTTCAACCTCCAACCTGACCCGCGAACACCTGCGCAAAGACGCCTACGCCGAACACGAGCAGTTAACCTCGATGAAGCGTTTGCTTTCAAAAGGCGAGATGTTGTTCGACTCGGAGCTGTGCGCGGACTGCGCTTTAAATGGCCAATTCGACACGCTAAAGTGGGCGCGGGCAAACAAATGCCCGTGGGACGAAAACACGTGCGCCAACGCGGCGTTGAGAGGCAACCTTGTGATTTTAGAGTGGGCGCGGGCGAACGGGTGCACGTGGGACACACACACGTGCGCCAACGCAGCACGGCTGGGACACCTGGAGGTGCTTAAATGGGCGCGACTCAACGGCGCTCCGTGGGATGAAAAGACGTGCACGAACGCCGTGCTAGGTACGTACACCAAGCCACAAAATCCTGCTCGCCTTTTCCTACGTTTTCGCCACCTCCGTTTCGAGCTTTTCAACACAACACGTGAGGGATTCATCACCATCCCGATACGAGCAACGCATGCAATACGTCCCAATACATCCGCCCGACTGTTGCCCATACAAAAGACTGACTTCTATTTCCAAAATCCTAGGCGGCCACCTCGAAGTGCTGAAATGGGCGCGGGCAAATAACTGCCCGTGGGACGAAGATACGGGGTACATCGCATCGCTAGCCGCGTCAGGGGCGGTACGGTGAAGGGTTAGAACGGGGTATGCGATACGAAAGTAGGAGAGCACGCGATACGAGAGATAAAGAAGAAGACAGACACGCAAATACGACAGAAAAACTTTTCGAGACGAGCGCGTGATACTTTCGGTTGTAACGCGGACGTCGCCGATATTCCAAAACAAACACGTTCATTTTCTACTTTTCTACTTCCATAAGGGCGACAACATGGGGAGCTCTATATCTGACCTCACTGCTCCTTCATACGCGCCTATAACAGTTCGTAACGTCAACTCGCGAAACAATTAGTGTCGAGTTTAGTTTAGATAAATTTATTTCCCTTTCTGGGGTGCTTCACGATGCGCACGCGCCAGAGCGCGCCGCATCACCGTCTGTTGACGGAGGATGTTCGCTTTCCTGGCGCGTCGCACGGTGGTGGCGGTGGCGCCGCGCGGATGCGGTCTTACTAGCGCGGCGGGGGACGCGTTCGGTGTTGTGTGTCGGGCTCATGCCCCGTGGGCACCACCATCTCAGCAAACGTCAACGTCATTTTTCAATTCGAACGCACTACCGAAGGTTGTGGAACTCGGTGGGACAACCTTCACGAACGCGACAGCTCGGTCGTTCGCGGCATCCGGGGCATGTGGGATAACAAAAGCTACGCTAGTGCGCACCGCCTCCGGTACGAAACGCGTGTGTGCGTTCGCGACGAATCAAATCATCTCAACACAGCGACGAACCGACAGTTTCGCCATGGGATCGAAAGGGGCTGCACGTGTGGGTGGGGTCGTCCCTGTTGCTAGCAAAGTACCGATTAATAAGGCACTCGCCACCCCAAACCCCCGCCGGTGGTACTACAACAACTCTTCGGTGAACAGTTTCCGCCACCCCCCTCCCGCGACCCCCAGGTTCGACGGCGAACAGATGCTGTGGACACTCATCGCATCCAACACGTTTATTTTTTTTCTGTGGCACTCCGTTGATCCGCGGTTCATGAAATCAAACTTCACCGTGAGCGAGGCTTCGATGTACACCGGTAGAGTACACACCGCCGTGACCGCGGCGTTTTCGCACTACGATTTCTCTCACTACGCGTCCAACATGTTAGCCCTGTACTACTTCGGGCGAAACATAGGGTCGCTGATGGGCGGAACGTTTTTACTGAATTTATATTTAACTGGAGGGGTGGTCGCGAGTTTGACGCACGTCGCGTGGTGCAGGTACGAGCGCGAGAAAAGAAACACAGATAGGTTCGGACGGAAACGGGGAGTGTTACAGCAAGCGGGGCGGTGGATGGAAAATACGCAGGATCGTATGGGCAATCAGTCATGGCGATTCACGCCGCCCGCGTTAGGCGCGAGTGGCGCGGTGAACGCCGTGGTGTTTCTAAACGCAGCGCTGTTCCCGTTCCAAACCATTTACTTAAACTTCTTCATCCCCATGCCCAAAATTCTGTTCGCGGGGATGTTTCTCGCCCGGGATCTGTACGGCGCGCAGATGGGTATGGGGGGGTCGGGAACGGGGCACGCCGCGCACCTTGGGGGGGCCGCGGTTGGCGCAGTGGCGTGGGGGGCGATGCGCATTGGGGCGTTCCGAAGAGGAGGGTTTAGAGGGAGGTAGCGAGCGTGAAAGTAATGATTTTGTGATACAACATGTGTGTGTGTACCTACGTGTACGCGTTGTGTGGTGCGCCGTTCGCTATTGCCCATTCTAAAATAACATCGTGTCCTTCCTCCGCCGCATACGAGCACGTGTACTCGTTCCACGGACAGCCGTTCGAGCGCGCCCACTGCAGCATCTCGAGATGCCCGCCGTCTGCCACTCATGAGCACGTCATCCAATCCCACGGGTAGCCATTTGCGCGCCCACTAAAGCACCTCCAGGTGTCCGCCTTCCGCCGCGTACTAGCACGTATACTCGTTCCACGGGCAGCCGTTCTCGCTCATTAGCTGCATCTCTTCTAAATGTCCACCTCTCGCCGCTGCCTGACAAAAGGGTTCTTCACGTGACAGGTGACCTCTCCGGTCCAGGCGCTGCAGCGCGCTTAAACATCCAAGCTCTAAAGCGGTTTCCTCATCAAGCTCCTCAACGCAAAGCCCCGTTCCTGCCATCGTGTCGCGCATCGCACTGCTCACCGCTGGGAGCCGTGCGAGATCTGCGGGGTCGTCAAAATACTCAGATCTGAGTATGTGCGCGACGACGAGGTGGGTGGGGAGGCCCGGGATAGCCTCGCCGGCGTGTGCGTCACTCTCGCGTTTCCTATTTTGCGCGCGGGTTTCCACACTTAGTGTAGGGTTGGTGAACATGGCGATACGTGTGCGTGTCGTGCGCGCGTGGTTGTGCGTCGAGTCTTCCGAGAAAAGCGTTACGAAAAGACCAGGCCAAATTTTCCAATGCTGAAACTCGTGAAACAATTGTATGTCTGTATACCTAGTAGGGCTATACGCGCTTCTAAACGTCTCCGCGTGTGTGACACTACGTGTACGTCGTCACACGTTGTCTGTACTCCCAACCCTCACCTCTAATCCAGCGAGTCTTGCCTTGGAAGTTCGTTCGGTTTGCGTTGTTGGTGGTCCCGCGGCGCGCGCCGCTCGGGTAAACCAAGCCCGAGACCGACGCCGCCGGCGGGAGTAGAAGTAGCAGCAGCAGAAGTAGTAGTACCTGTACCTCTACTCGACACGGGCGTGGGTGTGGCAGGTGCTGGAGCCGGCGTGGCCGTCGCAGTCGGCGCCGTCGGTGTCGCCGTAGGTGTCACAACAGGAACCGCGTTGGTAGTCGGCACCGCGTTCGGCGACGCTTGTGTTGGAGTCGTCGGAGCTACCGTACCTGTAACCGGAGGCACTGTACCGTTGCTCGTCGCCGTACCTGACGCCACCCCTTCCCCCGCCATCGGCTCCAGCATAAACCCCCCCTCCGCGGTGGGCACCAAATGCATCCTGCTTCCAGACGCGACGTTCCCGCTTTGCTGAAGGTGGTTCAGCAAAGCGCCGATGCCTTGCGTGAACGACGCTTGCATCGCGTTGTGCGCAGCGTTATGCGCGGCTTGGTGCGCAGCCGGAGGAAGCGGCGCGTTAGGTTGTGCGTTAGTTTGCGCTTGAGGTTGCGCTTGAGGTTGAGGTTGAGGTGTTTGGGTTACATCCTGAGGTGCTCCTTGAGGCGCTGCCCCCTGACCCGCCGCATGACCCGAATGTCCGTTCGGAACCACGCGCACATTTGTGTCGAACCGAAAGTTAAAAGTCGAACGTCGCGCGGCGTTTGCGTCGCTTGGAGGCGGCGGCGCGGGGGGTGTGGTAGACGCAGGCGCGGGTGGCACAGTCCTCCGCACTGACGGTGCACCCGTTCCTCGCGTCTGTATACGAGGCACTCCCACCCCCGAAACCCTCTCCGCGACTTGCGCCGTCCCCGCGGCTCGTTCCGGGAAGTTCTCCAGGGAAACGTCCCGCTCCCGAAACGGCCCTCGGCGAAACACGAATCGCAAAACGTTCCTCAAACCTGAAAGCGGTCCATTGCAAGGCCGTGTTTGTCGGTTTCCGCCACCAAGTTGCTGTCGCAACCACGCAGTTTGCGTTTGCGTTTCGTGTCGGTGCTGGTGGATCTGGTTGTGGAGCTGCTGAATTTGACGATGGACGGTTTGCATCGAATTCACCGTCACGCTCGGCGCCGGGTTGTTTGACGTCTGTTGAAGTCGAGTTGGGGCGGGGTTGGCCCCGTTTTGGGCTGTACCGTCAGTTGGCGCCGCCGCCGCCGTGGTCGCGGGCGAGGGCCGTTGAGCACCCATCCCCCCAAAGTGAACCCCCGCGCCCGGTCGCACCCCCATCCCGCCGAGCACGCTTTGCCGCGCCCCAAGCCCGCTGAGCGGCTGCGTCCCCCCCCGCGGGTCCAGGTACACCAGTGGCGGCGCGAGGAAGCCTAATGGGGATTGGGGTGACGTGGCGGACGCGCCCAATTGCGTCGCTGCCGTGGAATCAGTACCACTCCCAGTACCACTCCTTCCACTTGAACTGCTTTCCATCGCGGCCGCGCCCGATCGAATGAACTCGGGGGCGGGCGCCGCCGAGCCGGTGACTTGCACGCTGCTGGCTAACCGCGCAAGCTCCATGAGCAACGACCCGGACGCGTGCAGTGCCATGGAGGTGCGAAGAACCTGGCCTTGCGTGGAGGAGGCAGGGGGTGATGGTGTAGATGATGCAATAGATGCAGTAGTGATGGACTCCGTAGTACTCGTTGACTCTTCATTAACCCCTCGAAGCGCCATCGCGGCGGCTTCGATACCCGGCAGCGCCGCCCGCACCGCTCCGCAGGCGTTTTCCAAAGCTTCCGCCAGCGCCACCGTGGTCATCACGGGAGGCATGCGCCGACGCATCGCGGCGACGTGGCGCTCCATCTCAGTGGCAGGTCCTGATGTGTTTTCTCTTGTCTCCGAGGAGAGCAACGCCGCCGGCGCCGCGGTGGGCGGAGGGACGAGGCCGGGCAACGGCGAGGCTAGCGATACGAACGGGCCTTCCGCAGGAGGTACGCCTCGCGACGCCGCACCGTGACACGTGTCGCACAAGTCGTAATCCGCCCGCGTGGTGGACTTGTACCGCACGCCGACAATAGGGACGACGCCGCACGTGTCGCACTGCACGCCGAAGTGCGTGCACGGGGAGGTTGAGGTTGAGGTTCCGGTTCTGGTTCCTGAAGTGTTTCCTCCATTGGTTTCTGCGTTTACGGTACCGCCTGTTCCGTCCCCTCTAGACACCCCAAACGGGTCCTCCTCGATTTCCCGCGCCAACCTCAACACGAACGTTGCATGTCTCAACGCCGTCGCGGTGGGGTCCGCGTACGCGCTGACGTTCAGTGTGGGTTGAGAAAAGGCGTTCGTTGCGGATTGAGAAGTCGCATTCGAGCCGTGCGGGTTTGAAACGGGTTGACCCTGCGGACTTTGAATCGACCCGAAGACTGCGCCGACTCCGCCTTGATTCCCAGCGCCCACTCCACCCACCCCTATCTCCCCCATCATCCCCACTATATTTCCCGGTACACTCAACCCCATGTGTACGTTGACCCCCGCTGAGGCTAAATCCCGCTGCGTCTCAAGAAGCAACGCGTTCACCACGCCCGGGATGTCCAGCGACCCGAGCGCGTGCGCCGGAACAGAAAGAGACCCGGACGCGACGTGGGTAGTATGGGTAGTGTTGCCCTGACTGTTTGCCCCTACATGACCTTGAGTAGTACTATTCGTAGTGCCTTGAGTCCCTACTTGTCCCGCAGAAGCGTTCTGCGGCGGCGGCGCCCCGGTGACCATGTGCATAGCGTCCCCAGAGTTGAACCCGCGGACGTTTCGCAACGGTTGTTCGTCTTCCGCCAAAACTCGTCCTCGAAAAATCAACCGCTGTCGATTGGGAGGGACGCCAGAAACCACGGAGACTCTTTGTTTCAGAGCGGCGATTGAAGCCTGTTTCAGTTGATTTAAGAGAAAGGACATAGGATGGTCAGTCGCGGGTTTCTACATGGGCAAGAAAGAGACACGTGTCACAGTCGCGCGCGGCGCGCTCCGCTCGTCAATGGAAAGATGAAACACAAAACGAGATTAAGAATGGTGTGGAAGCCGAAGGATGATGAGGCGACTGGAAAAGGAACTCGACGCACATCTAACGGCAAACGCAGGTCGTGTTCGCCCGCGGGCTCTTGCTGCCGCACGCGCACGCGGATCGTGGAGTCGGTGGACGGAGCATTTGGCGAGTCGATAGGTGGGGCTGTGTCAGCCATGACGAGGCTTTGACTTCTTCGCGGATCTGTCACTTCGATCTCCGTCGTGAAAACACAAAGCGAGTGACCTTCTTCTCCGTAGGCACTCGAGTGACCTTCTTCTCCTCGTGAACCTTCTTCTCCACGCGCGTCGAAATGTCCGCCTCTCCCGTCGCACGTGCACCTTCACGGGCGTGCCCTGCGCGCGTCCACGTGTGGCAGGACAGTCACGCCGCAGAGGAGACGAGAGGGTTGTGAAGTCCACTTCCAAAATTTTCATTATTTCGGCACTTTTCCAATGGGGGCCCAATTTCGAGTACGAGTAACCTGGGAAACCCGAAGTTCGAGAAAACGTATGAGTCTTAGTTACAATGTAACCTCTTTTTCGAGGACGTGACAGATGCTCAAAAACCCACGCTCCGCCACGCCCCAGCGCGCATTCTCCGAAGGACACCGCACGCGGCCCCTTCCGAAGTCTCGTTTCGAACACGTATCGGGTACGTAGGGATCAAGCGTGTTATGTGGGTTGGATGTGTAGGAAGAAGATGGAGTCATTCTCTGCGTGTCTTCACGTCAATGGCCCCGTCGATTTTACCTGCGGGTGTTTCGCCTCCCTCGATCGAAGGTTTTCCTTCCGCATCCCTGACCCTCCCCCCCCCCCCCCCCCCCC
>MDSY01016665.1_pt1 | contig 36956 bp, 39 predicted proteins | sample 811131 | NCBI WGS metagenome assembly MDSY01 (sample SAMN05326643, study PRJNA326480) | marine metagenome | isolation source: seawater | place: Atlantic Ocean: South West | collected 2010
GTACAGGACGTGTTTCACCATTTCAACAAAGATATCATTCTTAGAAATATGCCGTATATCCAAAATGGATTTTACTTGAACGAAAATCAATTGGATTAGAAAACTCGCGGCCCAAGGCATAGGTGATTGAAAAAATACCAATTTTAGATCCAAATGATATTCCGCCCCCAAAACCAAGAGGCTGGTCATTATAATAATTTACTGAGGTGTTCTCATAAAAACACTGGTCATAAAAGAGAAATACATTACTATTCTCATCTAAAAGGAATCTATATTCAAATGTAAGTTGCCCCTTAGTAGATGCAAAAAGCTGTTCCTCATTAAAACCGCGCAGCGTATTTAAGCCACCAAAACGATAAAGCTCATTTTCAAAAATAGTTGGACTCGTATAAAAATCAAAGAGCAACCCTAAAAGCAAGACATGCCTTGGGAAAATAGAGAGATATTCTCGATACAAGAAATGACCAGAATAAGTTGTATTCTTTTCAGAAATAGCATTGGTCGAATCACCTAATAATGTTCTTTGACCAACATAAAGCTTCGCATTAAAGACACGACCTTTACTTGGGTTCACAATATTATCTAGTACTGTCCTTTCTATGGACAGCCCATAAGAATTGGTGCGGTACGAATTAAGATTGCTGAACTCAGAGCTAGATGTACCTCCACTTAAAATACTCGACGACATAAAACGATAATGCGCCCTAATTCGAAATCCATTCTTTAATGCATAGGATAGGTTTAGCTCAGTATTTAAATCTAAAAAGGTAGAATCTCTCTTGTAGAGCAGTAGCTGAGATTCAATTCCAAAAGGAGATTGGAACAAATAAGGATAATTAAAATTAAGATTCATCCGTTGCGTTTGCGGCTTGATGCTTCTCCAATTAAACTTTAAAAGTTCTCCTTTCTTTAATGCATTTTCTAGCTTCAAGTTGAGTTCGCCTGTCAGAGCCATCTTTTGACTTACAGGATTTGGCTGCAGACCCAACGCCCCTCTGACGTAGCTTACTTTTTTCGATTTCAAATAAAGAAAGAGCTCAAAGCCCTTGCTCGTATACATTATTTCAGAGGGCTTAATGGTCGATAAAAACGAGGATTGCTTTATCTTCCGATCAATCTCACCAATTTTTTTTTCTGCATAAACTTCATCTATGCTGTAATCAATAATTCCTTGGATCGTTTTATTTGAAATACTCGAATCTCCACGCACATGGATTTTTCTTAAGGTGAAATACCGCCCTTTACTTAATTTCAATACTGCCCTTATCTTACGGTCCTCTATTTCGACTGAATCCAGAGAGACATTCACAAAAGGAAAGCCCTGGTTCGCAAATAGACTTATTTTGTCGGCTAAAAAAATACTAAGCTCCTTCGGTGAGAAGTTTGCTGCTTTATTTTTTTTCTTGAATATGCTGAGTTCTGTATCTTGTAGATTTCTAATCTCAATTTCACTAAATCGATCTCCCGCCTGAACTGAAACCTGTTTCAAAGTAGTATCTTGTTCCAAGGCATACAAAAAATATCCTTTATCGATAAGTGAGCTACCAAGAGAACGGATACTTTTGTTCGCTGAGAGCGCAATTGAAGTATCAATTGAAATAAATTTTGAAAACTTTTTCTTTAAAGTTGTATTGCTAAATTTGAGTTCGTATTTCTCCTGCGCCAGAAGTGATGGACCTCCTATAGAGCTTATTACAAACAAGAAAAACAATGCACGTACTTTCACTTAGAAACTTCTAATATAGAACGCATAAATTTCGATTATTTGTATACTATATCCAATAAAAAATTAAATAAAATTGTAACTTTATGTGATGTACGTTCGTTAGACTTAACACGAACAACAAAAAACACTACCATGAAAACTAAAGCAACATTATTATTTTTATTAGCCTTTGTAACGACTATTTTAATTTCTTGTGGATCAGGAAGAACAGCTAGCTGTGATGCTTACGGAAGTATTGACACAGAAAACCAAGAGTTAGTAACAAAATAAAGGATTAGTAAAATCCCAAGACTTTAATGAAAGCGTCTTAAATGCAGTTCCATTGCGGATTGAATTTTAGACGCTTCTTTTTTTGCAGCAATAGCAAAATCTTTAGAAGAATCCGCATAAATAATTCCTCTCGACGAGTTCACAAGCAAACCACAATCAGCATTCATACCATACTGAACTACCTCCTCAAGAGATCCCCCCTGTGCGCCTACACCTGGGACTAAAAAGAAATGATCGGGAGCAAGCGCTCGAATCTTTGCAATATCTTGAGAACGTGTAGCACCGACAACAAACATTAAATTTTCAGCACTTCCCCAGTTTAAACATTTTTTCACCACCGATTCAAATAGTGGTACCTGCCCTTCTGAGCTTAGAAATTGAAAATCCTTTGCCCCTTCATTTGAGGTTAAAGCAAGTACAACCGCCCATTTATTTGAATGGGTTAAAAAGGGCTCTACACTATCAGACCCCATATAAGGAGCAATCGTTAAGGCGTCACAATTATACGTTTCGAAGAATGTTTTAGCATAATACAGTGAGGTATTTCCTATATCTCCTCTTTTCGCATCAGCAATCACTAAACATTCTTCTGGAATATATTCTATGGTTTTCTGAAATGATTTCCATCCCTCAATCCCCAAACATTCGAAAAATGCAAGATTTGGTTTGTAGGCAACGGCATATTGCTTTGTTGCATCAATAATTGCCTTATTAAATTCAAATATAGGATCTTCTAATGCCAAAAGATGTTTTGGTATTTTGGCCAAATCAGGATCTAAACCAACACAAAGAAATGATTTCTTCGCTTGTATTTGTTCAATTAGTTCGGCTCTATTCATTCAGTTTCCCCTTTTAATTTCTCAGCATTTTCTGCCATTTTCAATGCATCTATCATATCTTGAATGTCTCCATTCATAAAAGAGCTCAAATTATACATTGTTTTATTGATTCTATGATCTGTGATTCTTCCTTGTGGATAATTATAGGTACGAACTTTGGCAGATCTATCCCCTGAAGCAACAAGCGTTTTTCTTTGTGCTGCGCGTTCATCATTGATCCGGTCCAATTCTGCTTGATATAATCTAGACCTTAAAACAGATATCGCTTTTTCAAGATTCTTATGTTGACTTCGTCCATCTTGACACTCTACAACAAAACCTGTTGGAATATGTGTTAAACGAATCGCGGATTCTGTTTTGTTTACGTGCTGGCCTCCTGCTCCTGAAGCTCTAAATGTATCTCTTCTGACATCAGTCATGTTTAGTTCAAAATCAACCTCTTCTGCCTCTGGAAGAACGGCAACAGTAATTGCAGAAGTGTGCACACGACCTTGAGATTCAGTCTCAGGAACACGTTGAACACGATGCGCTCCAGATTCAAATTTAAGTGTCCCATAAATCCCATCACCCTCTACACTCATCGATATTTCTTTATATCCTTTCACGGTGCCTTCCGATGAATTTATGATGTCATGCTTCCATGACCTTTCCTTAAAATACATGGTATACATTCTAAATATATCTTCTACGAAAATACATGCCTCATCTCCGCCCGTTCCTGCTCGTAATTCAATAATTACGTTTTTATCGTCTTCCGGATCCTTCGGGATAAGCATGACCTTAATTTCTTCTTCCAATATAGGTCTCTTCTCATCAAGCTCACTAATCTCCATCTTTGCCATTTCCCGCATTTCATCATCTGTTTCACTTTCGAGGAGCTCGCGAGCACTTTTTAAATTGGAAAGCAGATTACTGTAGGTTTTATAAGTTTGGTCTAGAATCTCCAAATCACGATATTCTTTATTGAGCTTCACATAGCGTTTCATATCTGCTATTATATCTGGGTCTGTAATCAGATTACTCACCTCGATAAATCGAAAATGAATCGCCTCTAGCTTCGTAAGTAAATCAGACATATAACAAATAATGATTGGACTGCTAAAATAATTATAATATCACGAAAGGACTGAAGCTCGACAAATAAAAAAAGCCACACCTAGAGGTGCAGCTTTATATACATTTTAAAGTAGAATCAGTCAATTGATCCTTGAACCCTCTTCATGAAGTCATTCAGCGCTGCTTTTTTCTCAGTACCGTTTTTAATTGCTTGATGCACTTCTAAGGCTCCTGACATATTTGACAGAAGCTCTCCAATGACGTCTAACTCTTCATCCTTAAGGGAGTCCAAGTCTATGAGGTCCTCTAATGTTTCCATGGTCTCAACGACATAGTCCTCATCATTGTTCTCGATAAACGAGACGATATGCTTAATTACTGGTAACCGCATTTAAGACCTGTTCTATGGTTTCTATTTTATTTCCTTGAGCTTCTTCAACGAGCTTGCCGTCCTTGAAACTAGCAAAAGTTGGAAGGTTACTCACATTGGCTAACTGTCTCGATTCAGGATATTTCTCCGCATCTACATAAATGAATAAAATATCTTCATGTTCTCGGGAAAATCGCTTGAACTTTGGTTTGGTGATCTTACAATTCCCACACCAAGTCGCACCGTACTGCACCATCACCTTTTGATGCTCCTCGATTTTCGATTTTAAATCATCTGCATTAGCTTCAACAAACATTTTAGTGCTTTTTAAGGTAGTCAGCAACACCATCTCTGGTTGCATCCATTGCGTCTTTTCCTTCCTCCCAATTTGCAGGACAAACTTCACCATGCTTTTGGTTGTGCGCATAGGCATCGATCAAACGAAGCACCTCTTGTACGTTTCTTCCTACTGGGAAAAAGTTCACTGCTTCATGGAATACAAAACCTTCTTCATCTAAAAGATAGGTAGCTCTGTAAGGTACATTGTCTCCGTCTCCTGGCTCTTCATCAAATAAATTAAAATCAAGAATATCAAGCTCCATGGCCAATACTCTTGTTGAATCTGCAATCAAAGGAAATTGTACACCTTCAATTCCTCCGTCATCCTTGGAAGTACTTAACCAAGCAAAATGAACCTCTGCTGTATCACAAGAGGCACCGATTAATATTGTATTTCTTTTTTCAAATTCTTTTGACGCTTCTTGAAACGCATGAATCTCAGTAGGACATACAAAAGTGAAATCTTTGGGGTACCAAAAAAGACATACTTTCTTTTTATTATCTAATGCTTGCTTTAATACATTGATTTGAAATGCATCTCCCATTTCATCAATTGCCTTTACAGACATATCTGGGAATGTTTTACCAACTAGGGCCATAATTTTTATTTTAGGTTATTAATTATCGTGTACTTTGCATGCAAAAATAATACTAATACTGCTTTCAACTGCAAAGATGGATTTTTATTTAACGCACATTATCATCAACAAATGTTGAAATAATATTGTTTTGTTTTAATTCAAAAAGAATTTAAGCTTACTTCTTAGATGCCTTTTTCACAAAATCATCATACGAAAGCTTTTTTTCTTTCATAGGCACATTCGCCTGAAAATAATCTGAAAGCTTTTTCTCAGTAATTCGGTCATAGATGCCATTTACTTGCTCTTTGTCCTTTAAAAGACGCATTGCAGTCTCTGTAAGTTCTTTGTCCTCTGGAGCAGGCATTCCGTATTGCGCATAATTAGATACAAGTAAGGACTTTGTAAACTCCATAACCTCATCATTTGAAATTTGGATGTCATTTTCTTTGAAAATTTTACCTTGTATCAATTGCCATTTCATCGACTTTAGATAACCATCAAACTCTTTGTTCAAGGTCTCATCGTCAATTGGCTTTTCATTCGAAAGCTTGATCCATCTCTTTAAAAAAGCTTCAGGTAAAGCCATTTTAGTTTTATTCATCAAGAAATCATAAACTGTTTGGGTAAACAATCGATCAGAATCTGTCTTGAACATGTTTTCTAAATCAGCCACAACCTTAGCTTTCATTTCTTCTTCAGAGCTTACATTTTGGTTTGGAAATAGCTTGTCGTATAAATCAGTGTTCAATTCTGCCAATTCCATTCTTTTGACATCATTAACAGTGAACTTGAATTTATTTGATAAATCAGCTAAAGCGGCCTCCTCAACACCTAGCATAGACGCCAAATCTTTATCATCCTTGGCTACCGTTTTCGGATCCAAGACAAGTGAATCATCCACTTTCATTCCCATAATTGACTTAATGGCTTTCTTATCCTTCAAAAATTCCATTGAAATGGTTGAATTATTCTCAACTCCATTTTCTTTCGGCTCTCCTGAAGCATCAAGCTCTCTAAATAAACCTAGCACCATATCTTTCTCTCCGACCTCAGCGGTACTCTCCATTTTACCATAGCGTCTTCTAAGGTCCTCAATTTGACTTGAAATAAGCTTATCGTCAACTTTCACTACGAAGTATTCAATGCTTTTTCTTGAAGAAATTGGAATATCAAATTTAGGGGAAAAACCAATTTCATATGCGAATTCAAAATCACCCGGGTCCTCCATGTCTCCCTTGAATTTTTCATCTTCAGTAGGTATAGGGTTTCCCAAAATCTCTAGTTTTTCTTCAGTGATATACTTGTATAAGCTATCGTTAGCAAGTTTATTAAGCTCTTCGGCCAAGACAGATTTACCATACTGCTTTTCGATCATACCAAAAGGTACTTTACCTGGTCTAAATCCTGGTACTTTTGCGGATTTACGGTACTTTTCTAAAGATGCCTTAACCTTATTTTTATAGTCTTCAGATTTAATTTCAACCTTTAAAATTGCATTCAATTTATCAACGCTCTGTTGTAATACCTTCATTTTTATATTTTTTTAAAATAAAAAAGGTCTCGTTTTATGAAACGAGACCTTAAATGGTGCGGATGGAGGGAGTCGAACCCACACACCTCACGGCACTAGATCCTAAGTCTAGCGTGTCTACCAATTTCACCACATCCGCATTTAATATCTTATTCGCTACGTTTTCACCTAGCTGCACCTTGAACTTTTTCAAAGCGGGTTGCAAAGATAATTTTTTTTAATAACTATGGAAAATTAGTTTCTGGAATTTTGAATGTTTGCCCTAATTTCTTTCATAAATTCTGAAGCATAGACAAAATTTGTGATTTCAGGGTTGTCTGCTGTTATAATAGATTCCCGATCACCTTGCCACCAGCACTTGCCTTGGTAGATAAATAAAACGTTTTCACCTATCTCAATTACAGAATTCATATCATGGGTGATAACAACAGTAGTCATATTAAATTCTTCTGTAATGTCTTGAATTAATCCATCTATGACAATAGCTGTTTTTGGATCTAAGCCAGAGTTAGGCTCATCACAAAACAAATACTTCGGATTCATTGAAATCGCTCTTGCGATTCCAATTCTTTTCTGCATCCCTCCGCTACATTCAGAAGGTAGAAGCTTATTTTTTCCAACAAGATTAACGCGTTCCAAACAAAAGTCTACCCTTTTTTGAATCTCATTGGTGGTCATTTTAGTAAACATGGTTAGCGGAAAACCAATATTCTCCTCGACATTCATTGAATCAAATAATGCAGAACCCTGAAAAAGCATACCTATTTCTTGACGAAGTTTACTTTTTTCCGCGCTACGCATTTTTGTGAAATCAGCATCTCCGTACAAAATCTCACCCGAATCAACTTCATGCAACCCCACCATACATTTTGCAAGAACAGACTTACCCTGACCTGATTGACCAATAATTAAATTGACCTTACCCTTTTCAAAAACAGTATTGATATCAAACAATATTTGATCTTCCCCGAAAGATTTATTTACGCCTTTGATCTCAATCATTACAACAGCAATAAATAAGTAAGCAAGAAATTCATAATTAAAATCGCAACGGTGCTACTTACCACTGCTTGCGTCGATGCTTTTCCAACATCAAGAGATCCACCCTTGACGTAATAACCGTAATATGAAGAAATCGACACAATCAAGAAACCAAAAAACACAGTTTTAATCAGCGCGTAAGTAATGTGAAAAGGATTAAAAAACGAACGAATACCTAAAACATAAGTCTCTGTGGTAGTCAAATCTGAAAAAAGAAGCGCCAACCAACCTCCGATTAAGGACAATGCCATTGAGAAGATTACTAAAATCGGGAAAAACAATACTGCTCCTATGATTTTAGGAAGCACGAGAAAATTCAAAGAATTTACACCCATTATTTCTAAAGCATCAATCTGTTCCGTAACCCTCATAGTACCTACCTCAGAAGCAATATTAGAACCAACTTTCCCAGCTAATATTAAAGATATTATAGTAGGTGAGAATTCCAAAATTGTACTAGATTGCGTAATATATCCAACTGTATAATCTGGAAGCAAAGGAGTCGTCATATTAGAGGCCGTTTGGAGCGCAATGACTCCCCCCATGAAAGAGGACATTAATGCAACAATCGGAAGAGAATTAATTCCAATTATATGCAGCTCGGAGACGATTCGTTTCCACAATATATTCCATTTCGATGGTACCGCAAACAAGGTGCGGAGCATCAAAAAATATCTTCCTACATGAAACAACAACTTCACGAGTCTAAATTAAACATTATTTCCTTCGAATTTATTGGAACTCCCTCAGATTATTACTTTTGAGGTGTAAGAACAAAAATGGAAGCCGACAAGCGTAGCATACAAATAAAAGAAAAGCTTCGGGAACATATCCCGGAAGCATTTATTGCATATGTGCATGACCTTCTTTGTTCAACAGATGTTCGATTTAGAATTGTCGCTCCCCGCAAAACAAAGCTAGGTGATTTCCGAAGGCCGATAAATGACCAAGGTATTCCACAGATTACAATAAACAATAATTTAAACCCTTATGCTTTTTTGATCACAACTTTACATGAGATTGCACACTTAAATACCTATCTCAAATATAACCTAGGAGTTAAGGCGCATGGTAAAGAATGGAAGTTTGAGTTCCAGCAATTACTGCATCCCTTGCTTTCAGCACATGAATTTCCTGAGACCTTGAAAACATGCCTAAAAAAAACTATCAAAAACACAAAAGCAGCATCTTATTCAGATATTGCCTTGAGTCGTGCGCTGAGGAAGTTTGATTTACAAAAAAAAGGGCTCCACTTAGAACAAATTGAACCAGGAGCACACTTCATACTCAATAAAAAATCTTTCAAAAAAGGAAAATTGAGAAGAACCCGGTATCTTTGCTCTGAATTACTTACAGGCAAGGCATATTTAATACACGCACTAGCTGAGGTAAATACTATATAAATGGAGCAAAAATCTTTATATTGTTTAATTATGGCAGGTGGTGTTGGAAGTCGATTCTGGCCACTTTCTACAGAAGATAACCCAAAACAATTTCTAGACTTTTTAGGTACTGGGCAAAGTCTTCTTCAAATGACATTTGATCGTTTTTTGAGTTCGGTTCCCAAAGAAAACATCTTTATCCTTACCAATGAGGCTTATAAGTCAAAAGTGATCGATCAATTAAAAGTTGACAAAGGTCAAGTGATTTGCGAACCTCAGCGCAAAAATACGGCTCCCTGTATTGCCTTTGCTACCGCAAAAATCTTAAAAAAAGATGCAAATGCGACACTTGTTGTGACGCCAGCTGATCACCTTATCACGAATGAAAAACAGTTTAATTCAGATCTTGACATAGCTATTTCTACAGCAATAGAAGAGGATAAACTAATTACCTTTGGAATAAAGCCACATCGCCCAGATACAGGGTATGGATATATTGAATTTAATGACACGGACAAATCACAACAGGTTCAAAAGGTATTACAATTTCGGGAAAAGCCTGATTTAAATAAAGCAGAAGAATTTTTGAATTCAGGTAACTTTTATTGGAATTCAGGAATGTTTATTTGGCGCGGTTCAGTATTGAAATGCAGCTTCGAAAAGCATTGTCCTGAATTGTTTAATATTTTCTTCGCAAATGGAGATGTATATAATAAAGAAGAAGAAGAAAAATTCTGCGAAGTTGCTTTCGAAAAATGCTCAAGTATATCCATTGATTATGCAATCATGGAAAAAGAAAAAAATGTTGCTGTGATTTTATCAAAATTTGGATGGAGCGATTTAGGTACTTGGGGCAGTATTAAAGACATTCGAGAAAAGGACAGTGATGGAAATACGCAAAACCATGATGACATCCATTTTTTTAATAGCGAAAATTGCTTTGTTTACTCAAAAGAAAGTAAAACTATCCTAGTGGATGGCTTGCAAAACTTTATTGTAGTTGATACGCCAGAAAAGCTAATGGTGCTTAATGGGGAAAATGAGCAGCGCCTTAAAACATATTTGGTAGAATTGGAAGCGAAAAAAATAACAAATGGTTAAGATTAGAGACATAGAGCTGGGAGACTTCCCTCTTTTATTGGCTCCAATGGAGGATGTAAGTGATCCTCCGTTCAGAACCCTTTGCAAAAAGCATGGAGCTGACCTAATGTACACCGAATTTATATCATCTGAAGGCCTTATTCGAGATGCATTAAAAAGCAAACAAAAGCTCGATATCTACGAAAAAGAAAGACCAATAGGCATCCAAATATTCGGTTCAGAAATAGAAAGCATGAGATTGGCAACTGAAATCACAGCCGAATCTAATCCAGATATTATAGATATAAACTATGGATGCCCAGTAAAAAAGGTAGCTTGTAAAGGTGCTGGAGCAGGAATCCTTCAGGACATTCCTAAAATGGTTAAGATGACTGCTGAAATTGTCAAATCTACAAGTCTACCCGTAACGGTAAAAACAAGACTTGGTTGGGATGAATCCACAAAATATATTGTTGATGTTGCAGAGCGGTTGCAGGATGTGGGAATTGAAGCAATTTCTATTCATGGTAGGACGAGAAGACAAATGTACAAGGGAGAAGCAGATTGGTCGCTCATTGCTGACGTTAAAAACAACCCACGAATGCACATCCCAGTATTTGGAAATGGTGATATCAATTCTCCTGAAAAAGCAGTAGAATATAAAAGTAAGTACGGAGTCGATGGCGTAATGATCGGAAGAGCAAGTATCGGAAACCCATGGATTTTTAGAGAGATAAAACACTTTATTGAGCACGGTTTTCACCGCGACGCACCAAGTTTCCTAGAAAAAGTTGAAGCGGTTATAGAGCATTTGAATACGAGTATCGACTGGAAAGGTGAAAAATTAGGGATTGCAGAAATGAAAAGACATTATGCAAACTACTTTAGAGGAATTGAGCATTTTAAAGAAACAAAAATGAAGCTTGTGACATCAAATGACCTACAAGAACTTAAAGACATACTTGGTCATTTAAAGGCTACCTCTGAATCCTACATTTTTTCCAATTCGTACTGAACATTTTCTCATTTTTTGTGTTAACATGATATGCAGAATTGGTCTAAAATACCGGGCTTTTCAGATTACTTAGTATCTGATCATGGAGAAATCAAATCCATAGAACGAACGAAAACATTTAAAAACGGTCGTAAAATGAAATTTGAATCTAAGAAAAAACAGCTTAGACGTCACCCGAGCAATGGTTTTTTAATGACAGATCTCATCAATGACAAAGGAACAAGAAAAACGGTATACCCACACAAAGTGGTAGCTTCAGTATTTGTTAAAAATGATAAACCTAGAAAGAAAAAAGTCGTGACTCATGTAGACAACAACCTAGAGAACAATCACGTATCAAATTTAAAATGGTGTTCCTTTAGTGAGTCCATCAAAATAGGTTTTGCATCAGGTAAAAGAGACAATAGCTCATTATGGGAAAAAAGAAGAGCGAAATATGGGCCGACAGGAGGCAATTCGTCCATCGGAAGGCCAGATCCTCTTGATGAAAAGCAAAAAGAAGAAATCTTGCAACTTAGAAAAACAAAAAGTCTAAAGCAATTAGCTGAAATGTTTAGCTGCAGTATTTCACACATTCACAAAACAATCAAAAGATTGACCAATCAGGAGCTTACAAAAACGCTATAGATTCTAATATTTTTTTCATAGGTATTTCAATGGAACCAAATACACGCTTATCAGAAAGACTATCTACCTGAAACTCGAAGTCTGTATCCATATAAGTCCATTGGATTCTATTCATTGAAGACATGTAATTCCTAGGTGGGTTAACAGTAGAATAGAATACCACTTGATCATCCCGCAGTCGAAGCTTTAGCTGAGGTGAAAACAAGAATCTAAATTGCTCATCTTCTTGTGTTAGTATTCCTTTAGACAATAACTTATTAAGTAATTGATTTGCTGGCTCCTGCACGGTGAACATCAAAGAATATCTTGGCACATTCTTATATCTAGTTTTTTCAACTTGTGTTGGCTCAAAATTATCATCTAATTCAGTTTCAATATATTTTTCAGAAACCAAATAGAATCCTCCCTCCTCAAAACAAAAATCACCATTCCATATCTCAATGAAATCAGAAATTGGGAAGCTTATTTTTGACGTGAGTAATGATAATTTTTCAATTAATAATGCTTTGATAGACGCTGTGAGGTTTGCGGTATTCATATGCAAATCAATCGTGCGTTTAGAACGCGTAGAAAATTTTATAGCCTGGCCGGAATCCTTGACGAAAAACGGTATTGAATCATTAATTTTAATACAGCTCTTTAAATGAAATCCAGAAGAGTCACTATCGTGCGCCATGTAGGCATGGTCCATACCAAATTGCTTCAAAGCCTTAGATTCAGAATAAAGAACAAGATTCTCATTGGGAAATATGGGATTGATAAAGAGACCTTGCCATACATCAGCCATTTTCCTTTTTCTATTGACAATAGATTCGTGATATATTTCATAGAAATAATCACCATAATAAATAAATAAAAAATGATCTCTATGAAAAATATGGACCTGGTAATCTGTCAAATGATATATGTGGTCCTGACCTATCAATGTATCCTTTACATCATTATCGAGTGAAATTCTATCCAGTGCACTCTTTAGCTTCTGGGTTGTGTATAAGGGCACTACGCTTCCTGCATCTCCTCTTTCATTTGCAAAAATATAGACAGGATTCTGAACGTCTAACCCGAATTTCTTTGCCAAAGACAGGACAAATTCGGAAGTTAAAAATTGCCGTTGCGAAATCTCATTAAAAAGCATTAAATCAGTAGACTCTGTTAAAAAATCCAACAAATAAACCCTACCAGCTAGGTCTGCCTCGGGAAGAAATGTTTCTATTTTTTCAAGCTGCTTTTTAGAACTATCAAAGGGCTTCAAATACAATAGGGCGCCCAGTAGAAAGGCCAAAAATAAAATAAATACAAGCTTTTTATACACCGAAAATTATTTGGATAAAATAAACATTGCATTGATCATGTCTAGAAATTGAGTAGCTTGGCTAGACGAGCTTTCAAAATTATAACGCAATGAGTAATCTGTTTTTGTTAACTCAGAATATTTTGAGCTAAGCTCAATACAACCAGAATTGTTTTTTAAATCGTTGAGGACTTTCTTCTGTCTTTCATCTAGAAAAGCCTGTGGAAATTGATTGATTGACCGGTCCAAATCCATATTTGCGTACAACACCCCTGATTTCTTGATGCGTTTCAAATCTTTTTTAGATATAGCCTCTCTACCATATCCATCAATGTGTTGATCAATCAGATAGGTATCGTTGGTGAGCAGAAGAACTTGATCTGTACATACCACATATAAAGGTGCTGCGTCAAAAATTGCGTCTTTTATGATCCAATACCCTTCTTTCTTCTCAATACGTGAAGTAAGTCGAGATAAATCCGTCAAAACCAGCTCGCAAAGATCTGTGCGCTCCGATGCAAATCCCAAGGTAAAAACAGGAATATCCTCTTCAGACTCGGTTTCTATTTCAGTATATTCAAAATTTTCATCGTTCCAGTTGTACTCAATTTTCTTGGTCAAAATCGTTTGGATTCCGTTGAACGTTCCAAAAATACCTCCCTTATAGGCTCCAAAAAAAGCTTTTTTATCCACAAGCTTATCTAAAAGCTGTATGGCCAGTAAATTCATGACCATTTTATTATCTTTCTTATCCTTAAGCATAGGAAGCAAAATATCATACGCCGTTTCATAAGCTTTACGCAAATCTACATTGTAGATAAAATATGCGGCAGCGTCTTTTGGGATGTATTTAGCAAAATCCTTGTTCAGAGGATTATTGTTCATCTCTGCATATATTGATCCGAGCTCCTCACCATAATTTGCTTTCAAATCAAAATGAACTTGATTCGAATCTAAATGCAAATCTCCAACCATATAATTCTGAGCATAAAGATCTTTAAGGTCTTCGTTCATAATTGGATACATCGTTTGGAAGTACCATAATCCGCCTTGATTTGAGAAGTTTCTTGAATTGTCAATAAAAAAGATCCCTTCAGAATCTTTTTCTAGCTGCGCTTCAAATCTTTTATCAACGGTCTGAAGGCTATTTTCGTTAATGATTAAATCGTCAATTAAAGCAACCATTCCCTTGGTTTGCATAGAAACCTGAATACTGTCTCTTATTTCCCAGTAGGTCTTTTCATTCTCTTTTCCATATCCAGTCCTCTCTATATATTCATAAACATCATTGAGCGCAGAGTCTTCCTCCTCTTCGATCGGCTCCACTTCCTCAATAATTACTTCCTCCAATTCGAATTCACCACTGAACTGGTCAGGATAATATGTAGTTTCATCCCATTCGTAATAGTTCAGGGAGTCTGTGATCTTAATAAGGTAATCATCTGTTGGTTGTATGCGCAATAGAACACCAGAATTACCTTTAATGATCAGCGTATTAAATAAAGAATTATAGCGTTCGGCGCCATTCTTAAGTGTTTCTGAATATTCAAAATCATCAAATACTTGAAAAAGCTCATCCTTATTCTTTACACCAAATGAAAAACCGGTCAGCTCGTATACATTATCTTTTCCGTAAAATATGTTAAGACGTTGGTCAAAATCCAAGCCCGCATCTTTTAATGTTTTACCTGCAGTTGAGCCATCAAATAGCTCTTGATGAAGCTCTTCCATGAAATCATACTCTACCAATTCATCTATTGAAATCTTTTGGAGCAGGTTAATGTTATTGATACTAAAAACAGTGGAGGCGTCTCTTGGAATTAATGCTTCGCTTTGCTGAGCTAAAATTATTTGATTAAACAGTAAAAATGGTAAAAAAAAGACTTTTTTCAATATGAACATACGAAGAAGTTAAGGGGTAAAATTAAGAATAAATCTCTAGTTATCAGCAGGCTTAACAGATATTGTGTTATCCATAATTGAAGGGTTTCCAAATACATCAAACAAAGAACTACGTAGCATCACAGCTTTGTTGTTTTTAGACAAAATAGCCGATGGATTTTCAATTTGGTGTACAGGAGAGTCGAATCTACTTATTGAGGTATACACCCCGCTTCGCATTAGCTCTTGGTCTTCTTTTTTGACTAGACGAAATTTAAATGAACTAAGGTCCGGGATTTGACGAATTAAGGTGAGTCCATCCCAAGACACCCAATCGTAATTACTTGTATCTTCTTCTGCCGTATTTCCTGCTTCTCCCATTATTTCTTTGACAGCTGCGAGCAGTGATACTACGTTATCAAAATGAAGTGAAACTTTAAAAATATAATTATCGTAGTTCTCCTCAAGTAAGACCTCACGAATACCCTCCTGACAATTCAATACACCAACAAGGTCAGAGACTTTTTCTTGAAGCTCAAGCTTAGACGGCACTTTTTTTCCATCTAGACTATCCAAAGCTAAAATAGAATTGATTTTTAGTTTACTAGAACTTAGGTTAATGGTGTACTTAAATTCTCCACTACCATCTGTATTAAAGGTGACATCATCTAAAATCTCAATACAAGAAGATAAAGTGAAGCAAAGAAATGTAAATACAATAAAATTTTTCATCAGAAACTAACAGCCAAATTTTAGGCCAAACTAATTAAAAATAAAAAGCCATCCTAAGATGGCTTAAAATTATTAACTAATAGTATTTGAAATCACTGGAAATAAAAAGACTGACTTACATCATTCCAGGCATACCACCGCCCATCGGAGGCATTGCTGCACCCGCTGGAGCTTCTTCTGGCTGATCTGCAATAACACATTCTGTGGTAAGTAGCATTGCCGCGATTGATGCTGCATTCTCCACAGCAATTCTCGTAACCTTTGTTGGATCAACGACACCTGCTTTCACAAGGTTTTCGAATTGTTCTGTTCGTGCATTGTATCCAAAATCATTCTTTCCTGCTTTTACTTCTTGAACGATTACTGCTCCTTCTTGACCAGCATTTGCAATGATTTGTCTCAATGGCTCCTCCGCAGCTCTCTTCACAATTGCTACTCCTGTCATTTCATCTTCATTGACTGTCTTGATTTTATCTAAAGTTTCAATTGCCCTTAATAAAGCAACTCCTCCTCCAGCGACGATCCCCTCTTCAACAGCTGCTCTTGTTGCTGCTAAGGCATCATCTACCCTATCCTTCTTCTCTTTCATTTCAACTTCTGTTGGCGCACCAACGTACAAAACAGCAACGCCACCTGAAAGTTTAGCTAGACGCTCTTGAAGCTTCTCCTTATCATAATCAGATGTTGTTGCCTCAATCTGTGCTTTGATTTGACCAACTCTCGCTGTGATGTCTGCTTTTTTACCCTTGCCATTCACGATGGTTGTATTGTCTTTGTCAATTTCAACCTTCTCAGCTGTTCCGAGCATATCTATGGTCGTATTCTCTAAAGTCATACCTCTTTCCTCAGAAATGACCTGTCCACCCGCAAGAATTGCGATATCCTCTAGCATTGCTTTTCTTCTATCTCCAAAACCTGGTGCTTTTACAGCAGCAACTTTCAATGAACCTCTTATTCGATTCACAACAAGCGTACCGAGTGCTTCACCATCGACATCTTCGGCGATAATAATTAAACCTTTACTAGATTGAGCTACTGGTTCAAGAATTGGAAGAAGCTCCTTCATTGAAGAAATTTTCTTCTCGCAAATAAGAATCATTGGATTCTCCATTTCAGTGATCATTTTCTCTGTATTTGTAACAAAATACGGAGATAGGTATCCCCGATCAAATTGCATTCCTTCCACAGTAACAACCTCCGTTTCGATTCCTTTAGCTTCTTCGACAGTGATCACACCATCTTTACCTACATCCTGCATTGCCTTTGCAATTAAAGCACCAATTGCCTCATCATTATTTGCAGAAATTGTTGCAATTTGTTCAATCTTGCTATTGTCGCTACCAATTTCCTTTGAAAGCTTGCGCAGGTTTTTCACGACGTCGCTAACCGCTTTATCAATACCTCTTTTCAAATCCATTGGGTTTGCACCGGCTGCAACATTTTTCAATCCTGCATTAATAATTGCTTGAGCAAGTACAGTCGCCGTAGTAGTTCCATCACCTGCAATGTCAGCTGTCTTAGAAGCCACCTCTTTAACCATTTGGGCACCCATGTTTTCTACCTCATCTTCCAACTCAATCTCTTTTGCAACAGTGACACCATCTTTAGTGATGTGTGGTGCACCGAATTTTTTTCCAATCACTACATTGCGTCCTTTAGGACCCAAAGTAACCTTCACTGCATTCGCGAGTGCATCAACACCTTTCTTAAGCTTTTCTCTTGCTTCTACATCAAAAAATATATCTTTTGCCATCTTTCTATTCTTATGATTAATAAATTCCGTAGATATCTGATTCCTTCATGATCAGATACTCCCCATTTTCTATTTTTAATTCTGTTCCCGAATACTGACCATACAATACAGCGTCTCCCACTTTTACGGTCATTGATTCATCCTTTTTTCCTGGGCCAACTGCAACAACAGTTCCTTTTAATGGTTTTTCTTTTGCTGTATCTGGAATTATAATTCCACTTGTAGTCTTTTGCTCTGCAGGCGCTGGCTGAACCAAAACACGGTCTGCTAAAGGTTTAAATTTTACTGACATTTTAAATGATTTAATTTGATTTAGGATATGGCGAATTTTATGCCAAATAAAATTTCAAGACAAAATTTCGTTTTTTATTTTGGTTTAGCGGAAAACTGTCATAAAATATGACATCATGACACAAAAAATAAAGAATTATGATTTATTTGGTTGTGCCCGGAGCTTGAGCTGGTTGTTCCGTCTGTTGCTTTTGACTATCTTCCTTTTTCTGTGGCTTAGGTTGACGAACAGTAATTACTATACTCACCAAAACGATTATTCCTGCCAAAGACCAAGTTAACCTGTCAATGAACTCATTGGTTTTTTTGACCCCACCCAGTTGACCTGGTGAGCCAAAATCAGAACTCAAACCTCCACCCTTAGGGTTTTGAACGTATACCACTAGTATCAATAAGATACTTGACAAAAGAACGATGGAAGATAAAATGATGTCCATTATTTATTTTTATTAATTAGTTTCTGAATTTGGTCTGCAAAGAAACTCTTTTTTTCGGGAAAAATCAAAATTAATTGCTCATATGTTGTTTTGGCCATTGCATAATTTCCTTGACTCTCGAATACCTTGGCCAAAGTTTCACTTACAGGAATATTTTCAAGCTCCAAACTTTCTTTTGCTTTTTTAACAGGAGAGAAAAATGGCACCTTTGGTTTTTCGAAGGTCAAGTACTCTCTCTTCTGGTCAGTATCACTTTGCCCTGTACCGGCAGTAAGCCAATCATTAAAACTTCTAGGCACATCAATATTTTCCTGTTCCTGGATAACTTGAGGTTTTTCAATCTCAATATTTTCAGGTTCCGAATATGCTGGGTCCTCTTTATTGACTTCACCTGGTAATTCGTCTTTCAAATCCTTAAGCACACGAGCTGCGAGTGCTTCTGACTCAATAAGCTTATCAAGCGAATTTATCTTTGTCTCCTTGAGTTTTGAATCCTGAGTCAAATCTATTTCATCTTCTTCGGATAAGGCATTTTTAGGTTTTTCTGAAGTTTGATTCTCAACTGAAGAATCTTTTGGCATCTTTTCGTTAAAGTTCTTCGTTAGATCATAAATTACTGATCTAGAATTAAGTTCAACTGCATACTTTTCAAGCTCTGAAGAAAACCTTAAGTCATTTTTTGTCTTGAGGGATTTTAAATAAGCAACAGTGAAGCTAGAGCACCATGGATATAAAACCATAAGCTCCTTAAATACCTTTGAATCCTCCAACGATAATTCTGAGGAAAAAAGCTTTAACTCAATATTTGCCTTATCTAATTCTACCAATTCGACAATAGTTTATTGATCACATCCTGAGCGATCTGGTCGTTTATTTCTTCAATAAGTTGATTTTCAACTGATGCTAAGTTAACATTAGATTCAAAATCGGCAAATCTTGAAACCGATAAAGGCATGGTTTCACTTTCAGGTGCATTAATATTGATTTGAAAATTAATTCGAATTGTCAACCTGTTTTGTGAAGCATTGTCATCTTGCTGAATAGCTATTGGTGCAACATTATACCCTGAAATATTTCCGGAAATCTCTATCTCACCACCATTATCGGTATTTAAAACCAATCGTGTATTGTTTTGTAGAGCATCTTTAAGACGTTCCGTAATTTGTGGGCCATAACTTAAGGGACAATTGGGCGCTGAATTCTCTATCATCTCTACCGAAAAAGACTTCCACTCCTCAGGCATTGATCCTGCATCCTTAAAACTAACACTTGACGGCCAACAACCAAACAAAGCTGGCAAAATAAAAATAAGAACTATGACTATTTTACTCATTTATTAACGAGATTATACTCCTTTATTTTTCGATAAAGCGTGCGCTCTGAAATACCTAGCTCTTGGGCTGCGTATTTTCGTTTCCCTCTGTGCTTATCAAGTGCTTTCTTAATCAGTTCTTTCTCACGGTCTTCGAGAGACAATGATTCTTCCACCTCCTGATGCTCCTCAAAGTCCGACCTGCTTACATCAATGGTTCGATTAGCCTCTGGTAACGTACGGTTCGGTGGAACAATTTCATTTGCAACCTCACTGTAAATTTGATTCACATAATCGCTTTGCGAATCAGAAAGATTAGCATTTCCGTCTTTAGATAAAATATCGACAACCAATTTTTTGAGCTCACTCAAGTCTTTTTTCATATCAAACAAGAACTTGTACATCAGTTCTCTTTCTGAAAAATCATTTTGAGCTGAATTTTTGCGCACTACCAAACCTGTACTCTTTCGCTTCTCGCTTAAATAGTTGCCTAAAACTAAAGGATCAATTTCTCTCGTGGTTTCGATAACAGAGAGTTGCTCTACTAAGTTTTTTAATTGACGAATATTGCCAGGCCAGTCATTAGATTCTAATAGCACAACGCTTTCATCTAATAATTTTATAGCAGGCATTCGATATTTTTCGGCAAAATCATGGGCAAATTTTCTAAATAAAAGATGAATATCGTCTTTTCGGTCTCTCAATGCAGGTAACTGAATTGGAACCGTACTCAAACGATAGTAAAGATCTTCTCTAAATTTACCGGAAGTTATAGCATCCATCATGTTTTCATTGGTTGCCGCAACAACCCTCACATCCGTCTTGATTACCTTTGAGGCACCTACGCGCATGAACTCACCCGTTTCAAGAACACGCAGGAGTCTCACCTGTGTTTGCATCGGTAATTCGGCAACCTCATCTAAGAAAATTGTACCGCCATTCGCCACCTCAAAGTAACCCAATCTACTTCCCGAAGCTCCGGTAAAAGACCCTTTTTCATGACCAAAAAGCTCAGAATCTATTGTCCCTTCTGGAATAGCACCGCAATTCACTGCGATATACTCACCATGCTTTCTGGCACTTAGCTGGTGAATGACTTGTGGAATGATTTCTTTACCTGTTCCACTCTCCCCAGTTACGAGCACAGAAATATCGGTTGGTGCAACTTGGGCACAAACCTCTAATGCACGATTGAGCAAGGGGGCATTTCCAATGATGCCAAAGCGCTGCTTTATTTGTTGTACATTCATACTTAATGTTCTACTGCCTCACCAAGCAATGTTGCAGAGGTACAGTCTAATATCTTAACGTTAATATAATCTCCTTTCTTAAAATTTCCTTTAGGAAATACGACCATAGAATTCCGACCTGTTCTTCCTGACATATGTTCCTCTGACCTTTTCGAAATGCCTTCAATTAAGACCTTTTCCGTTTTACCAATTCTTTCTTTGTTAGAAGCTAATGAATAACTGAGCTGCTTTTCGATGATTTCAGTCAATCTTTTCGATTTAACAGCCTCAGGAACATCGTCCTCAAACTTTCTTTCGGCTAAAGTCTTTGGCCTTTCAGAATATTTGAACATGTAAGCAAAATCAAATGCAACAATATCCATTAGCGATAAGGTATCCTCGTGCTCCTCATCCGTCTCGGCACAAAACCCTGAAATAATATCGGTGGAAACCGCACAATCAGGAATAATTTTATGGATGGCCTCTATTCTTTCAAGGTACCACTCGCGCGTATATCCTCTGTTCATTCTTTTAAGTACTGCCGAGTGACCAGCTTGAACAGGCAAATGTATGTAATTACAAATATTTTCAAATGAAGCCATTGCGTGAAGCACTTCATCTGTCATATCCTTAGGATGAGATGTGGAAAACCGCACACGCAAATCTGGAGAAACTTTAGCCACCATAATAAGCAGCTGTGCGAAATTGACGGTCGGTAATTCCTTATTTTTTATTTCTCCCTTATTGGTAATATTCCACCGAAATGAATCGACGTTTTGTCCGAGAAGGGTAACCTCTCGGTACCCTTTAGAAAACAAATCTTGACACTCCTGAACTATAGTTTCTGGATCTCTTGACCTTTCTCTACCACGAGTAAAGGGCACAACACAAAAGGAACACATGTTATCACATCCCCTCATGATTGTTACAAATGCTGAAATACCACCTTTATCCAATCTTACAGGAGATATATCTGCATAGGTCTCATCCCTAGAAAGCAACACATTGACTGCCTTTTGACCCGTTCCAACTTCATCTATCAAATTCGGCAGGTCTCTGTATGCATCAGGTCCAGCAACTAAATCTACAAGCTTCTCTTGTTCAAGCAAAGATTTCTTTAGACGCTCTGCCATGCATCCTAATATGCCTACAACCATTTCTGGATTATCCGCTTTCTTCTTTTTAAATTCTGTTAAACGATTCCGAACACGTTTTTCTGCATTATCGCGAATCGAACATGTATTGATCAATACTACATCTGCCTCATCAACATCTCGAGTTGTAGAAAAACCATTTTCACTCATAATTGAGGCCACAACTTCACTATCTGAAAAATTCATCTGACAACCGTAACTTTCAATGTAAAGTTTTTTGGATGTAGTAGCATCAGCATTTTGAACGCTCTCTAATACCTCTCCTTGACGGCCCTCAAGAATTTCTTTTTCTTCTGTTGACATTAATTGTTTTTTGGACTACAAATTTAGGTAAAACCATATGGGTGACAAAATGTCATAGATAATTTTATACTTTTTTATGCTTCACTTAACCTATGGTTAAATAGCTTAAGTAACATTTTTTCAGAACAAAGTTTTGATAGTTAACGTTTAGATAAGTTACATTTGCACACAATTCGAAATAGTTATGTCAAAAAATTTAGTGATTGTTGAGTCCCCTGCTAAGGCCAAAACCATAGAAGGATATCTAGGAAAAGATTTTATTGTTCGCTCTAGTTTTGGTCACGTTCGTGACTTGGCCAAGAAGAATGCAATTGATATTGAAAACGGTTTTAAGCCTAACTATGAGGTTTCACCTGATAAAAAACAAATTGTTGCTGAACTAAAGAAACTGGCTAAGGCAGCAGAGATTGTTTGGTTAGCCACTGATGAAGACCGAGAGGGAGAGGCTATTTCGTGGCACCTCAAAGAAACGCTAAAGCTGAAGGATGATGAAACAAGAAGGATTACCTTCAATGAAATCACGAAAAAGGCAATTTTAAAGGCAATTACAAACTATAGAACTGTCAATCAAAAGCTAGTTGATGCGCAACAAGCAAGAAGAATTTTAGACAGAATCGTTGGTTTTGAACTTTCACCTGTTTTATGGAGAAAAGTTAGGCCAAGTCTCTCAGCGGGAAGAGTTCAATCTGTTGCTGTCAAGCTTATTGTTGAAAGAGAAAAAGAAATTCAAGCACACGAATCAAGCTCTTTCTTTAAGACTAGTGGAGTGTTCAAAGTGCAAAATGGTAAAATCAAAGGAGATATAAGTGGTTCTTTTGACAATAAAGAAGAAACAGAGTCTTTCCTAAAATCATGTGTAAATGCAGATTTCAAGGTTCAAGATCTTCAAAAGAAGCCGGCTACTAAAAAACCGTCTGCACCTTTTACTACGTCAACGCTGCAGCAAGAAGCAAGCTTAAAGTTAGGATTTTCTGTTTCGAGAACCATGTCTGTTGCTCAAAGACTTTATGAAGGTGGTCACATTACTTACATGAGAACAGATTCTGTGAATCTATCTGAAACTGCTCGAGATGGAGCAAAAGATGCAATTATAACTAAATACGGCGATACGTATTCGAATCCACAACAATACCGTACCAAATCAAGTGGAGCGCAAGAAGCCCACGAAGCAATAAGACCAACAGATTTCGGAATAGCGTCGGTACAAATGGAAAGCGATGAAAGCAAGCTGTATGAGCTGATTTGGAAGAGAGCGATCTCAAGCCAAATGAGTGACGCAAAACTTGAAAGAACAACAGTCAAAATTGGTGCCAATGGCCTAGAAAAAGCATTTACTTGCAAAGGAGAGGTTATTGTTTTTGATGGTTTTCTATCCGTTTACATTGAAAGTAAATTGTCCGATACCGAAGAGGAAGATACCCAAGGATTATTACCTAAGGTTGAGATAGGCGAAACTGCTGAAAGGATTGAAATCAATTCAAATGAACGATTTAGTAGACCTCCAGCAAGATACGTCGAAGCATCATTGGTCAAAAAATTAGAAGAATTAGGGATTGGAAGACCGTCGACCTATGCCCCCACTATTTCAACTGTTCAGAAAAGGGGGTATGTTGAGAAAAAAATTAAAGATGGAAAAGAGCGCCATTACATTTCTATGCTGCTTAAAGACGAGGAAATAGAATCCACGACAAAAAGTGAAATTACGGGAAGAGAAAAAAACAAATTATCTCCAACAGATATTGGTGTTGTTGTTACTGAATTTCTTCAGAAAAACTTCGAAGACATCATGGATTATCAATTCACTGCAATTATTGAAAATCAATTTGATGAAATTGCCAAAGGAGGGCTTGAATGGAAAAAGATGCTTGACTCATTTTACAACCCGTTCCATTCGGGAGTTGAAAATACTATTGAGAATTCAGAACGCGCAACAGGAGAAAGACTTCTAGGAAATCATCCTGAGAGCGGAAGAAAAATCATTACGCGCATAGGCAAGTTTGGCCCTATGGTCCAAATAGGCGATGAAAAAGAGGACGGTGAAAAAGCAGAATTCGCATCATTGCTTAGCTCGCAGTCTATTTCATCAATCACACTTGAGGAAGCTTTAGAGTTATTTAAACTCCCAAGAATATTAGGACAGCATGAAGGAAAAGACCTAAAAGTGAATATCGGAAGATTTGGACCGTATGTCCAAGTTGAGCGAACATTTGCTTCGATTCCTAAAGAAATCGATCCGATGGAAATTGATTTTGAAAAAGCATTAGAAATATATCTAGAAAAGCTTAAGCAAAGTGAAGCCAATAAAATTAAATCTTTCGAAGAAGAACCTGATCTATTCGTTTTAAACGGTAAATACGGTCCTTATATAAAGAAGGGGAAATCCAACTACAAAATTCCGAAAGGGACAGTTGCAGAGGATTTAGAGTTAAAGGATTGTTTGGAAATCATTGAAAATCAGCCTAAAAAAACCCGTGGAAAAAGGAAATCTTCCAAGTAATCGATTGGTCAATTTTGTTTTTTTTATCTTTACTCTATGAACGGGAGTGTAAATAAAGTTATTCTTATTGGCAACCTAGGCAAAGACCCTGAGGTACGTAAACTTGAATCTGGTGCTCTGCTGGCTAGATTCTCATTAGCTACATCAGAACAATATACAGATAAACTTTCTGGCAAGCGCATCGAAAACACCGATTGGCATGATATAGTAGTTTGGAGAGGCCTCGCGGAGGTTAGTGAGAAATTTCTCAAAAAAGGAATGAAGGTATATGTCGAAGGTAAGCTAAAAAAAAGGGCTTGGAAGGATAAAGAGGGACAGCAACGCTATAATGTAGATGTGGTCGCCGATGCACTTACAATTCTCTCTAAAATGGAGCCGAAAGAAAAAACGATTCATTCCTATGCTTCAGACAACGTAAATAAAATAACTTCTAAAATTGAAGATTTAGACGATCAAACAGACGATTCACTTCCATTTTAATGAACAACGTAGAACCTCCTCCCTTATTTATTCAGGCAGTACAATTGGATAGCACTGTGCTCATCTTGAGCTCTTTCATCTTGTTGCTTCTATTACTTTCCGCTCTATTTTCAGGTGCTGAATCAGCCTATTTTTCACTTTCTCCGAAAGATACAGAAGCTTTGTCTGAGAATACAACGAAAAGTGAAAACAAAATTTTATCACTACTGAAGCATCCAAAAGAACTTTTGGCAGCGCTACTAATTGCAAATAATTTTGTGAATGTTGGCATCATCATCTTATCAAGCTACCTAATCAACTACTATTTCCCTATGGCTGATAACTACCTCCGCTTCTTTTTAGAAGTTGTAGGGATTACTCTTGTGATTCTAATTTGGGGTGAGGTTATACCTAAGATATTTGCTGTAAAAAATGCACCCTTAGTCACAAGACTGATGAGCACGCCAATTTTGATAATCAAAAAAACACCGCCTTTTTCCTTTCTTGTTCGAGCCTTGGTTAAAAGCTCACGACTTTTTGATCAGACCAAAAAGGGGAAGGTGAATTTATCATCTTCAGATTTAGAGCAGGCTGTGGCGATTACGAAAGAAGAGTCTCTTGATGACGAGCATAATATCCTAGAAGGGATTGTGAAATTTGGAAAAACTGAGGCATCTCAGATCATGAAGCCTCGAATTGAGGTTTCTGCTGTTGACGCAGAGATGAAATTTAGTGAAATCAAAGCCTTTATTTTAGACTGTGGATTTTCCAGAATTCCAGTGTATAAGGAAACAGCAGATCAGGTCATTGGAATACTATATATTAAAGATCTTTTACCCTATTTAAATCAAAATGATCAATTCAATTGGCAGAGCACCCTTCGTAAACCCTTCTTTATTCCAGAGAATAAAAAGATCAATGATTTGCTACAAGAATTTAAAACAAAGAAAATGCACCTCTCGATCGTAGTGGATGAGTACGGTGGAGCCTCAGGAATTGTCACGTTGGAAGACATATTGGAAGAAATTGTCGGAGAAATCACGGATGAATTTGATGAGGAAGAATTAGTTTATTCTAGAATTGATGATGGTGTTTACATTTTTGAAGGCCGAACATCCCTAATGGATTTTTACAAAGCATCTAAAATTAAACCTGAAGCCTTCGAAAAAATTAAAGGAGACGCTGAAACAATCGGCGGATTTGTAATCGAGCAAGCCGGAAGAATTCTAAAAAACAATGAATTTATTGAAGTTGAAAAATGTAAGATTATTGTAGAATCTTCCGACAAAAGACGCGTTAAAACATTAAAAGTAATAACGAATAACCATGATTAGGTATTTCATATTCTTGTTGTCAATATTCCTATTGGTTTTGGCGTCTTGTAAAGATGACAACCCCATTCCAAAACCTCCTACCTACTTAAAAACAAAGCTACCAGCGCATAGCTATCATACGGAAACATTCGATGCTCCATTTGACTTTAATATATCAGATCTATATACACTAAAAAGTCCTGTAAATTGTGATAGTAATTATTGTGAGCAAGAAATTTTCATGGGAAGAGCACTAAATGGAACGATCAACCTGTTTTATAAAAAATTAGAGCATAAAGACTCTCTGCCGAGCCTCATTAACTTTTCAAATAAGGAAGTTGACTTTCATAAAATAAAGGCAGATCAAATTGATTTTGATCAAATCATAGATCAAGAAAACAGGGTTTACGGAACACTGTTTGATCTTAAAGGGGATGTAGCAACAAATTATCAATTTTATTTAACAGACTCGTCTAGAAATTTTCTCAGAGGGGAGGTTATCTTAAATTGTGTTCCTAACTATGATTCCTTAAGAAACGTACTTGCCTATATAAAGGAGGACCTTAACGTTATGCTGAATACATTTTCATGGAGAAAGAATTGAATAAAGTTGTTTTGTCTCTAGGATCAAATATTGGTAAAAGAAAAGAAAATCTAGCGTTAGCTTATCAATATGTCAAGAAATATATCGGGAAAATTGTAAAATTTTCTTCCTTTTATGAAAATCCGTCACAAGGGTTTGATTCAAATAACGATTTTATGAATTCATGTATAGCGATTGAGACAACTTACCAGTGCCGAGAAATTTTGCATAAAATTCATCGAATTGAGGGGGCTATGGGACGCACAAGAACAAAAGAAGGTTACGAGGATCGGATCATTGATATTGATATTATTTTTTACAATAATCAGATTTTCGATGAGGATGGATTGAAGGTTCCACATCCAAAATACCATGAACGAGACTTTGTCTTAATACCTTTAAACGAACTTAATTTCTTAAAAGATCCGAGACAAAAATTTCAAGCGTGAAGATAAAATATGAATAAATAAATTAAAGATTACACAACATAAATTGTCGCTTCAGTTAATCTTATTAACTTTGCAGAATATTTTACAATTATAAACTATTATGAAAAGCAATTCTTTCAAAGCATTTATGGGGTTTTTTATCTCATTTTTGATTCTCTCAAGTTGTACCCTTCTCAAGGATCTGGATTACACAGTTACTCCAAGCCCTCTAGAAATGCATGGAGACAGTATTAAATTCTCAGTAACGGTTAATGTGCCAGAAAAGGGAATTAGTAAAAGTGTTAAAGCTGAAATTACACCAAAACTTGGCAATAAAGCTTTAGGTGTTTGGACCATTCAAGGTGAAAAAATCCAAGGAAATGGAAAAACCATTGACTTTAAACCAGGTGGAACTGCAACATTTGAAACCTCACTAGCTTATGACCCTTCTCTTGAGGCAGCTGATTTAGTCTTAACTGGTAAAATTTATAAAGGAGCAAAATCCAAAGAAAAAGGTGAACTTCCATCAGCGAAAATAGCTGATGCAACAATTATTACCCCACTTCTTGCGAGAATGACCTGTAAAATGTGTACTCAAAGTGATGAACTCGTGAGGGTTGTAGACAAAAGCGTGAGCGCAGTAATCAATTACAACAAAGGAAAGTCTTTAGTTAAATCAAAAGAGCTCAAGGACGATGATATTGTTGACATAGTATCATGGATAGCAGCTTCACAAGAAAATGAAAAGCTCGAAATCCAATCTATATCAATCAAAGGATATGCTTCACCTGATGGTGAATTCGCTAAAAATGGAGACTTATCAACAGATCGAGTTGAAAGTGCTGCAAAATCCTTTTCAAAATTAATGAAGAAATCAAAGCTTGAAGCATATACAGACGTGGCGACATACGATCAGAAAGGTCTGGGAGAAGACTTCGAAGAATTTAAAAAACAATTGGCTGCTACAAAGTCTATTTCAGAAGGAGACAAAAACCTTTTCATTCGTGTATTAGAAATGGAAAAAGATCCTGAAAAAAGAGAAGCTGAAATGGTTCGTCTAGGAAAGTCATATACTCAGTTGGAAAAAGATGTTTTTCCGAACATTCGTAGAGCAGTGATTACTGTAAATTATAAAGAAAGCGGTCTAACAGACGAAGAAATGATTGCCTTTGCAACAAATAAAACGGATACACTTAATGTTGAAGAGGTTTTATACACTGGTGAAACGCTTTTGAAAGATTTGAATTCACGTATTGCACTTTACACTGCTGTTGCAGAAAAGATGAACGATAGCCGTGTTTATAATAATCTTGGATCACTTTACTATGTTCAAAATGATATCCCAAATGCAAAAGCAAACTTTGAGGCAGCTGCTAACTTGAATGCATCAGGAGAGGTAATGAATAACCTAGCTGCAATTTCAATGCTCGAAGGTGACCGTGAGGGAAGTAGAGCGCTTTTCGCAAAGGCAAAAGGAATGGATTCAGATAAAATGAGTATAGTTAAATCCAATACTGCAGGCTTAGATATTTTGGATGGCGCATATTCTTCAGCTGAAGGAAATATCTCAGGAAATACCTTTAATAAAGCACTAGCGCAACTTCTTCAAGGAGATCTTTCATCTGCAGAGGCTACATTAGCAGACAGCGATGACAAAAACGATGCAGATGGACTTTATCTAGCGGCAATTATGGCAGCCAGAGGAGGAACAGGAGCAAGTGATGTTGTTGCCAAACTTAAATTAGCTATTGCAGAAGATGGAAGTTTTAAGGCAAAAGCCGGTAAAGACCGTGAGTTTGTAAAGTTCTTTGAAGATGCAGCATTTCAAGCATTAGTAAAGTAAAGCATTAAAATAACTTATATTAAAAGCCTCTTTAGAGGCTTTTTTTATGCCTTTTTGCCAGATAAATCTGCTCGTCTTGTCCAGGTGTTGGAATTAAGTTATAGTCACAACCAAGCTCAAGACAATCCATAAGCGTAGTATAGCCGAAGAAACCAAAAACCTTTGATGTCTTCATAAAAAGTGCATCAATGGAGGACATATCTGTACTCGCAAAAAACGGTGTTTTTATATTTTTTCTTAATAATAAAGACCGAACAGATTCAGGACCTATAATCTTTTCTATTTCACCATTCTTAATTTTCGGTATAAATGTATCCAACAAGAATTGCGAATAAACCTCGGGACCATTAAATACTAGAAGCCCTTTCACTTCTTTTTCTATTCGTTTTTCTAATAATTGAAAACGAGAATGACAACCTATATATATAGCTTTATCGTAATTTATATTTTGGGATAGTTTTCCTGCATAACGCTCATGTTCATTGTCCATGATCCAAATTGAGCTGAAATTGGAGATCTGTTGCCTATTAATAAGGTTGCCCAGCTTGTAAATTCCCCGAACTGGAAACTGAAGCTGATGCGTTATAAAGATTGATGGGACTTTACTAATAAATCCATAACGCTGGTCTGAAATAAGCATATCCAACTTATATTTTTCTACATATGTATGAGCAAGTTTCTTTTCGGATTTCAAGTATTGGTACAGCTTTCTTGAGGTAAGAAGTAAATCTATTTTGAATCGACCTTTTCCATTAAACTTGAATGGATAACCTCTGTGGTTGACAAAATTTACATCTCTGAGGTATTGACTAAAGATGAGCTTTTGGTGTTCATTACAAAAAATAAACACCTCGTTATTTTGTCGACATAAAGTCTCAATAATAGGGATACTTCGGGTAACATGACCCAAACCCCAGTTCAGAACTGAAATACCAATGCGCTTATCTGAAATATCATGTGGCTGAATCACTTTTTAAAATTAGAAAAATAGAGACTAAATCAACCGATATTCATTATTTTAGCCGAATATATTACAAAAAAAGAAATGAAAGAGGGAACTGAATTTAGAAAATATGCGACAAAGCATATGGGTATCAATAGTACGTTTGTGGACCATTATATTGAGTCTTCACTTACGCCATATATAATCGAAGAGCGTTCATTAAACATGACACAAATGGATGTATTTTCTCGACTTATGATGGATCGAATTATATTTTTAGGCACGGGAATCAATGACCAGGTTGCAAACATTATAAATGCTCAGCTTTTGTTTCTCGAATCTGTGGACGCAAAGAAAGACATTCAGATTTACCTTAATTCTCCAGGAGGTTCAGTTTATGCCGGTCTAGGGATCTACGACACCATGCAATACATACGACCAGATGTAGCTACAATATGTACTGGTATGGCAGCATCTATGGGTGCCGTTCTGCTTTGTGCAGGTGCAGATGGTAAAAGGAGTGCATTGAAACACTCACGTGTTATGATTCACCAGCCTTTAGGTGGAGCACAGGGACAAGCAAGTGATATTGAAATCACCGCACGGGAGATTCAGAAGCTGAAAAAAGAACTCTACGATATAATTGCTACTCATTCTAAACAAACCTATGACAAGGTTTGGGAAGATTCTGATAGGGATTATTGGATGACAGCAACAGAGGCAAAAGCATACGGTATGGTTGATGAAATTCTATTGCGCAACCCAAAATAAATGTCAACTAAAAAAACATCTTGTTCATTTTGTGGCCTTCCTCGAGAGGAAGTAAAAATTTTAATTGCTGGAGTTACAGGTCACATTTGTGAAAATTGTGCAAAACAAGCGAGTCAGATTGTAGCAGAAGAATTTTCTAATACGACTGAAAAACAAGCGAGCACGAAAAAGAAACTTGATGTAAGGTTTCCGAAAGAGATAAAAGCAGAGCTAGATGAATATGTCATTGGGCAAGAGGAAGCGAAAAAAGTACTCTCTGTTGCTGTTTACAACCACTACAAGCGATTGAATGCTGATACTTCAGATGAAATTGAAATTGAAAAGTCGAATGTAGTTTTAGTTGGTCGAACAGGAACTGGAAAAACGCTACTAGCGAAAACCATTGCAAAGCTGCTGAAAGTTCCCTTTTGTATTGCAGATGCTACGGTTCTCACTCAAGCAGGATATGTTGGCGAAGATGTTGAGAGTGTACTTTCGCGTCTTCTTCAGGTCGCTGATTATGACGTCGAGGCTGCCGAAAGAGGGATTGTTTTTATAGATGAAATTGATAAAATTGCGCGTAAGGATGATAACCCGTCTATTACACGAGATGTATCAGGAGAAGGAGTCCAGCAGGCATTACTCAAGCTGCTGGAAGGTTCAGAAATAAATGTACCTCCACAAGGGGGTAGAAAGCATCCTGAACAAAAAATGATTCAAGTGAATACAAAAGGTATACTTTTTATTTGTGGTGGAGCCTTCGATGGAATAGAAAAGCTCATTGCCCAGCGCGTAAATAGACAAACCATTGGGTTTTCATCGTCAGGGCAACCTGATGTTGATTCAGATTCATTATTACAATATATCAACGCAACAGATGTTAAAAATTTCGGTTTGATTCCAGAGCTTGTTGGAAGATTTCCTGTCTTGAGCTACCTCGAACCATTAGATCCATTCGCATTAAAAAGAATACTAACAGAACCTAAAAATGCGTTAGTAAAACAATACGAAAAAATATTTAAGCTCGATGGCATCAAATTGAGTATGGATCAAAAAGCATTAGATTTTATTGTTTCAAAGGCCATCGAATATAAACTTGGAGCAAGGGGTTTACGTTCTATTTGTGAGGCCATTTTAACAGATGCAATGTTCAATTTACCTTCCTCCAAAACAAAAACATTGAAGGTTACCGAAGATTATGCAAAAGGAAAATTCGATAAATCGAAAATGGCAAAGCTCAAGGTTGCTTAAATTACAATCTTCTTTTATACTTTTGTACCTCTAAATACGTGAACGAATGAAAACATTACAATATAGAGAAGCCTTGAGAGAGGCGATGTCTGAAGAAATGCGAAAAGATAAAAGCGTTTTTCTTTTAGGTGAAGAGGTTGCGGAATATAATGGAGCCTACAAGGTTTCCCAAGGAATGTTGGATGAGTTTGGACCTAAACGTGTTATTGATACACCTATTGCGGAATTAGGTTTTGCGGGTATTGCAGTTGGTGCGTCCATGAATGGATTGAAACCAATAGTGGAGTTCATGACTTGGAATTTTGCAATCCTTGCAGCAGATCAGATTATAAATAGTGCTGCAAAAATGCTTCAAATGTCAGGAGGACAGTATCATTGCCCTATTGTTTTCAGAGGGGGGAATGGAACTGCTGGGCAGTTGGCAGCAACACACTCGCAGAGTTTTGAAGCATTTTATGCACATGTACCTGGTTTGAAGGTAATCACACCATCAAACCCAGCAGATGCTAAGGGTTTATTAAAATCCGCAATTAGAGACGAAGACCCTGTCGTATTTCTAGAATCAGAAAAGATGTATGGTGATAAAGGTGAGGTTCCTGAAGGAGAATACTTAATACCTATTGGTACAGCAAATATCAAACGAAAAGGACAACACGTCACAATCGTTTCGTTTGGAAAAATCATAAAGATTGCAGAAGAAGTTGCTGAAATATTAGCAAAAGAAAATATTGAAATTGAGATTATTGATTTAAGGACGATTCGGCCTATTGACTACGGAACCATTGTTGAATCTATTAAAAAAACCAACAGATGCGTTGTCGTTGAAGAATCATGGCCATTGGCCTCCATTTCATCAGAAATTGCATACCACGTTCAACGTTATGCTTTTGATCATCTTGATGCACCCGTTTTACGCGTAACCCAAACGGACACACCCTTCGCCTTCTCCCCAACTTTGATTGAAGAAGCTTTACCAAGTAAAGAGAAGCTCATCGATGCAATAAAACACGTTTTGTACGCCTAAAACTCTTGTGAAAAAGGGCGATTTAATGTGTTAACAAAAAATCTATTCAAAAAAAATTGTTTTTTTTTCCTTTACCCTTGTGTAATAAATAAAATTAAGTAACTTTGCACCCCTCAAAGTGCGTTTGAGGTAATTTATTTTATTTACAATTAAGAGTATTTTATGCCAACTATTCAACAATTAGTTCGCAAAGGGAGAACTGCGGTAGTTAAGAAATCTAAATCTGCTGCACTTGATTCATGTCCGCAGCGTAAAGGTGTATGTGTAAGAGTTTATACAACAACACCTAAGAAGCCAAATTCAGCGATGCGGAAAGTGGCAAGAGTTCGCCTTACGAACGGTAAAGAAGTTAACGCTTATATCGGAGGCGAAGGTCACAACCTTCAAGAACATTCCTTGGTATTAGTTAGAGGTGGAAGAGTCAAAGACCTTCCAGGAGTCCGTTATCACATCGTTCGCGGTGCTGAAGATACAGCGGGTGTTCAAGGAAGAACGCAAAGAAGATCTAAATACGGAACGAAGCGTCCGAAGAAGTAATAAATTCAATAACCTTTATTATTTAATATAATGAGAAGAAGAAAGGCCAAAAAAATTGCGATTCTGCCGGATCCAAAATTCAATGATGTTGTCGTTACAAAATTTGTAAACAACCTTATGTTTTCTGGTAAGAAGAGTTTAGCATTCCGAATTTTTTATGACGCCATAGATATGGTAAATGAAAAAGTGGACGACCAAGAAGGTTTGGACGTTTGGAGGAAAGCGATTGAAAACATCACACCGAGCGTTGAGGTAAGAAGTAGAAGAGTCGGAGGGGCAACCTTTCAAATTCCTACACCTGTTCGCGAAGGAAGAAAAGCATCCTTAGCCATGAAATGGTTAATCGGATATGCGAGAAAGAGAAACGAAAAAACCATGGCTCAGAAACTAGCTGCGGAAATTATAGCTGCTGCTAAAGAGGAAGGTGCTGCTTTCAAAAAGAAAGAAGATACCTTAAGAATGGCTGAAGCAAATAAAGCATTTTCACACTTTAGATTTTAAACCATGGCTAGAGATCTTAAATACACAAGAAACATTGGTATCGCAGCTCACATTGATGCTGGAAAGACTACCACTACAGAAAGAATCCTATACTACGGTGGTGTAAGCCACAAAATTGGTGAGGTTCATGACGGTGCCGCTACTATGGACTGGATGGAGCAAGAGCAGGAAAGAGGTATAACCATTACTTCTGCCGCTACTACGCTAAATTGGGACTACAGAGGCCAACAATATCATATGAACATTATTGATACACCGGGACACGTTGACTTCACCGTTGAGGTAAACAGATCGCTACGTGTTTTAGATGGTTTGGTTTTCTTATTCTCAGCCGTTGATGGTGTTGAGCCTCAATCAGAAACGAATTGGAGATTAGCAAACAACTACAATGTACCAAGAATAGGTTTTGTTAACAAAATGGACCGTCAAGGTGCTGACTTTTTAAATGTTTGTGCACAGGTTAAAGAAATGTTGGGAAGTCACGCACTTCCACTACAAATCAATATCGGTGCTGAAGATGATTTCAAAGGAGTGGTTGACCTTATCAATTTCAAAGGAATTGTTTGGAATGAAGAGGATATGGGAATGACATTTAAAGAAATTGAAATTCCAGAAGATATTATTGATGAAGCGAGAAAACTTCGAGGAGAACTACTCGAAGCTGTTGCTGAATTCGATGATACGTTAATGGAAAAATATTTTGAAGATGAAAACTCACTGACAGAGAGAGAAATTCTTGACGCACTAAGAGAAGCTACAATTTCAGGTAAAGTAGTACCTATGATGTGTGGTTCTGCTTTCAAAAATAAAGGTGTTCAAGCGATGCTTGACATGGTAATGGAAATTTTACCTTCGCCGCTTGACATTGAAGGTATCAAAGGAATCAATCCTAAGACAGACGAAGAAGTTATTCGTAAACCATCAGTGGACGAGCCTTTTTCAGCTTTGGCATTTAAAATCGCAACTGATCCATTCGTTGGACGTTTGTGCTTCGTTAGAGCATATTCTGGAAAATTAGATGCTGGTTCATACGTTTACAATACACGTTCAAATAGCAAAGAAAGAATCTCAAGAATTTTCCAAATGCACGCCAAAGAGCAAAAGCAAGTGAAAGAACTTGGTGCAGGAGATATTGGAGCGGTTGTAGGATTTAAAGACATCAAAACAGGTGATACTTTATGTGCTGAGAATGCGCATATCATTCTTGAATCAATGGACTTCCCAGATCCCGTTATCGGTGTGGCAATTGAGCCTAAAACGCAAGGAGATACTGACAGGTTATCTGTTGGTCTTCAAAAGCTAGCTGAGGAAGATCCTACGTTCCAAGTTAAAACAGACGAAGAATCAGGTCAGACTATTATTTCTGGAATGGGAGAGCTTCACCTAGAAATTATCATTGATAGACTACGTAGAGAATTCAAAGTAGATGTGAATCAAGGTGCACCTCAAGTAACGTATCGTGAAGATATTACAGGAGCAACAGACCACCGTGAGGTATACAAGAAACAAAGTGGTGGACGCGGAAAGTTTGCAGATATTCTTGTGAAAATTCAACCACAAGAGGATCAAGAAAAAACAGGTCTAGAGTTCGTTAACTCTATAAAGGGTGGTAATATTCCTAAAGAATTTATTCCTTCAGTGGAAAAAGGATTCAAAGAGTCAATGAAAACTGGAGTGCTTGCAGGATTCCCTGTTGAAGCTATGAAAGTCGAGTTGATTGATGGTTCTTTCCACGCAGTGGATTCAGACCAACTCTCCTTTGAACTTGCGGCGAAAATGGCATACCGTGAAGCAATGAAAGCTTGTTCTCCAATTCTACTAGAACCAATAATGAAAATCGAAATCGTTACTCCAGAAGAAAACATGGGTGATGTTGTTGGAGATTTGAACCGTAGAAGAGGAATGATGAAAGGAATGGACGATAAGAATGGTGCTAAAGTTTTAAAAGCAGATGTGCCTTTATCGGAAATGTTTGGTTATGTAACACAATTAAGAACAATTACTTCGGGTAGAGCAACTTCCTCAATGGAATTTTCACATTACTCAGAGGCACCTAAGAATGTTGCACAAGATGTTATTGATAAAGCCAACGGAAAAGTAGTTGCATAATATTTAAGAAGAAGAAAATGAGTCAAAAAATTCGAATTAAATTAAAATCTTACGATCACAACTTGGTTGACAAGTCAGCTGAAAAGATTGTAAAAACTGTGAAATCGACAGGTGCTGTTGTTAGTGGTCCTATCCCACTCCCAACACACAAAAGAATTTACACCGTGTTGAAATCTCCACACGTCAATAAAAAAGCAAGAGAGCAATTTGAATTGTGCGCTTACAAAAGATTGATGGATATCTACAGTAGCTCTTCAAAAACGGTTGATGCGTTGATGAAATTAGAGTTGCCAAGTGGAGTTGATGTAGAAATTAAAGTTTAATAAAAAAAACGAAAAACATGCCAGGAATAATTGGACGAAAAATCGGAATGACTAGTATCTACAGTGCCGAGGGTAAGGCATTACCATGCACGATGATAGAAGCTGGTCCTTGTGTTGTCACTCAGGTGAAGACACAAGACAGAGATGGTTACGAA
>MDSY01083219.1_pt1 | contig 36943 bp, 35 predicted proteins | sample 811131 | NCBI WGS metagenome assembly MDSY01 (sample SAMN05326643, study PRJNA326480) | marine metagenome | isolation source: seawater | place: Atlantic Ocean: South West | collected 2010
AGTGAGCTTTTAATTTTCATAATATTATTTTATAGCCTGGCAATGTCCTACTCTTCCGTGTCTTAAGACAAAGTACCATTGGCGCTGAAGGGCTTGACTTCCGAGTTCGGGATGGGATCGGGTATTGCCCCTTCGCAATAATCACCAGGCAAGTTTATATACAACTTAAATATTAAATTGTAAAGAAGAGTTGCAAAAATAAAAAAAATGACTCATATATGTGTATTTATTTTTTATGAAAAAAACAGCATTAGTAACAGGTGTATCTGGTCAGGATGGGGCTTATTTAGCACAATATTTAATTAAAAAAAATTATAATGTTATCGGAACTGATAGAAGATCAGCAAGAGCTAGTAACTGGAGACTAAAAAGACTTGGTATAGAGAATAAAGTCACTTTTGAAGAGATGGAAATTAGTGAAATTTATGAAATAGATAGAATTTTTAATAAATATAATTTTGATGAGGTCTATAATTTAGCAGCCCAGTCATTTGTTGGAACATCATTCAATAGTCCGTTAAATACTGCAAACATAACTGGCCTGGGTGTTTTAAGAATTTTGGAAACGATAAAGACAAAAAATAAAAAAATTAAATTTTATCAAGCATCTTCATCTGAAATGTTTGGTGAGGTTTTAGAAAATTTCCAAAATGAAAAAACACCACTAAATCCACAAAGCCCATATGCAATTGCAAAGGTTTTTGGTCACTATATGACCAAGAATTATAGACAATCTTATGGAATTTATGCGGTATCTGGAATTTTATTTAATCATGAATCTCCATTAAGAGGTGAAGAATTTGTAACTAGGAAAATAATAATTGGTTTAATTAAAATAATTAAAGGTGATTTAAATCATTTAGAGCTTGGGAATATTTATGCAAAGAGGGATTGGGGTTTTGCAAAAGAATATGTAGAGGCAATGTGGCTGATGTTACAACAAAAAAAACCAGAAGACTTCGTGATATCTACTGGAAAAACATATTCTATAAAAGACTTTATTAATAAAGCAACTAAAATATTAAATCTAAAAACTAAATGGTCTGGTAAGGGATTAAATGAAAAATTAATAAACACAGATGATGGAAAAACTATAGTTAAGATAAACTCAAAATTTTTTAGACCCGCAGAAGTAAATATTCTTAAGGGTAACGCCATGAAAGCTAATAAAAAATTAAAATGGGTTCCTAAAACTAATTTAGAAGACTTAATAAAAATTATGATAAATGAAGAGGTTAAATTTTATCAAAATTTATAAAAAAGTTTCATAACTTTTTTCAAATTGTTTTTCAAAATTCAACTCACTTAAAAAACTAGTTTTTAATCTTTTTTTAATTTTATAATATCTTTTTCTATCAGCTAACAATGAGTTTATTTTTAAAGCAATTTTTTTTGGATTTGCTGGATCAACAACATCAAAAATATCAAAAATTTTTTTAAATCTTAAGAAGTCTTTATTATTATTAACAAGCATTGGTTTATTAGCAAAAATATAATTATTAAATTTTTGAGAAGTTCCTGACATATGCTGATGACTTAGATTGGTATTTTCATAAAAACAAAGACCTAAATCAGACTTAAATAATATCTCAAACCATAGTGAGTTTTCAACATTTTCAAAAATGAAAACTTTATTTGATAAATTAAACTTTTTTATTATATTATTTAAAGTGATGGCATAATTGTTCACTGATGTTCCAGCAATTATTAAAATAGAGTTATTGCTAATATGTATTGCTGATTTTATTATGTTAATAATGAAATGACCTGGGCTTATTGTACCAAGGTGACATATAATTTTTTTATTAGTGAGTTTATTAGATTTCAAAAAACTCTTAAATTTAGATGATTTTTTAAGTAAAAATTTTTTAGGAAAACAATTTTTGAATTCTAAAAGCTTCGCATTGTCAATTTTTGAATCTTTTTGAAAAATAATTCCTCTATCAATAGTTGGAAATACTAAATAATCACAAAGTTTAGACAAATGAATTTCAGAAAATCTTAAGAATTTTTCACTAAATTTTTTGAGGTTTGAAAAAAGATCAAAATCAAAGTTATGATATATTATTTTTTGATTTTTTTTATTAAAAAGTTTTATTAACGGAAGGCAAAATAGAGAATATTGATTAAAAAAAATAGTACCAACAGGTCTTTGATTTAAAAAAAAAAAAGAAGAATAAAAAATAAAGGTAAAAAAATTTAATATATTTGGAAAATATGCTGAATATAGTGGATGATATATAATTTTAGATTCTTTACCAAAATCAACATTTTCTAGCATATCAAATTTAGTCTTTATATTTTGTGTCAAAATATATACTTTATAATTTTTTTTTGTAAAATGTTTAGAGAGAGATATTAATGTTTGATAAAATTTAGGATTAGCCCATATTATAAAAAATATTTTTTTTTTCATTTTTTTTTTAAATAAACTATATGAGTTTTTAAATATAAGTCTTCAAAATTAAGATAAATATTTTTTTTCAATATTTTTTTTTTTAAAACTTTATTTTTTTTTAATAAATCAAAACCTATGGGGCAATATTCTAATATAGTATAGAGTGAGAATAAATTATTTTGGTTATACGTTTTCATATATTCATTACCATTTAATTTTGAAAAAAGATTTTTTTTAACTAAAATTCCAGCTGAGCCTTCTTGATTAATTTCATACATAATAGAGCCAACATTTTTTTCAAAATATTTTTTATATTCTTTTTTATCTAATAAAATATGATTATATCCATTTTGTAATTGATCCCTTCCAGAGAAATGATCTCCAGCAAAACAATACCAGAGTGGGCCATAACCAGAATAAATGATTCCATTTTTTTTTAAAATAGTTGATAAAAATTTGATAATCTTTTTAAATTCAATTAAATGTTCAAATACAGCATCACTAATTATAAAGTCATACTTTATATTATTTGATAAATATAAAATATTCTGTTTTTTAAATTCAATTTTTGTTTTAAAATTATTATCCTTTATGTATTTTTTTATTCTAGTCCAAGATTGTGAATAGTTTAACATATCAATCCCTTTTATACTTTTTGGTTCAAATCTTAGAAGGTTAAGACTATCTTGGCCATTCCCACAACCTATAATTAAAATATTTTTCCCTTTGATTTTAGAAAATTCATTTAATTTATTTTTTCTAGCTAAATCTGAAAAACCTTTAGATGGTAATACCAAATCAATTTTGTATTTTTGTTTATTAAAAAAATTTTTGTATAAAACTCTATAGAAAGGTCTTCTCAAATAATAATCAAAAATATCCCTTAATTTATTTCTAATGTTATTTTTTGGAGTATTATCAAAATTTATATTTGATAATGAAATATCTTTATCATTCAAAAATTTAAAAGATTTTTTCAAATTTAAATTTTTTTTAATTTTTTATAAGATTCTATAGCTTTATTTAAACCCGCTTTTAAGCTAGTTTTTGCTACCCAGCCATATTTTTTTGCAATGGAGCTATCTAGAAGTTTTCTTGGTGTACCATTGTCAGGTTTTGTTTTGTCAAATTTAATTTTAATATTAAGTTTTAACTCCTTAATTATAAATTTTGCATATTCCTTTATTGTTTTTTCCACTCCACTTCCAATATTAATTAAGCTATGCTTAGTTTTTTTATTAAAAAAATATATACATGCATCAGCTAAATCATCAACATACATTAGTTCGCGTTTGGCTTTTCCATTCCCCCAAATTTTTATTGATTTTTTATTATTTATATTAGCATCCAAAATTTTAGAAATTAACGCTGGATAAAAATGGGACGTTTGAAGGTTATAATTATCATTTGGGCCATATGAATTACTAGGCATTAAACATTTAAAATTGGTTCCATATTGATAGTTATAACTTTCACATAACTTTACCCCAGCAATTTTAGCTATTGCATATGGTTCATTAGTTTTTTCCAATATACCATTTAATAAATAAGATTCTTTTATTGGTTGTTTGCAGTTTCTTGGATAAATACAGCTAGATCCTAAGAAAATTAATTCTTTAACTTTATTTGTATAGGCTGCATGGATGATGTTTGTCTGTATTGCTAGATTATTATAAATAAATTCTGCTTTATATTTATTATTAGCAAGTATACCACCTACTGTTGCAGCTGCATTGATTATAACATTAAATTTATTTTTTTTAAAAAAAATATTAACTTCATTTTGATCTCTTAGATCTAGTTTTTTTTTAGTTATAGTTATTATTCTTTTATAGCCATAAAACTTCAATCTTCTTATTATTGCAGACCCAACTAGTCCATTATGGCCTGCAACAAAAATTTTAGAATTCTTGGTTATTTTATTTGACATGCATTAAGAAATTTTTTCTAGTTATTATTTTGATAGTTGGTAGTGGAAAAATTAATTTACCCCCATTTTTTAAATAATTTTTTTCTCTCTTTACTATTTCTTTTTTAAAATGCCAAGGTAAAACTAATTTATAATTTGGTAATTTTTTTTTTGCAGTTTTTTCGCTAATTATTTCTATATTACTACCAATCGTTTTTGCACCAAATTTTTCTCTATTTCTTTCTATTGCATAAGGAATAATCTTATTATCTATATTAAGAAATTGTAAAATTGTATTGCCCTTAGTAGATGCACCAAGAATATAAATTGACTCATTTCTTTTTTTAATCTCTTTTATAATTTTATTTAATCTTATTTTAATTTTAGAAATATTAGAAAAAAACTCTTCATAAATCTTTGTATTTTGAATTTTAAGTTTTTTTTCATTTTTGAGTAATTTATTAAAATATATTAGATTAATTTTTTTATTATAAGTTGTAGTTTTATCATGTGTAATAAAACATCTAATACTTCCACCATTACTTTTATTTTTTTTAACTTTGAATATTTTTAAACCATGTGATTGCATTAAATAATTTAAGCTTGTTAAAGAGTAGTATTCAAGATGTTCATGACATATTGTGTCAAAAGAATTTAGTTTAATCATATCTAATAAATAAGAGAGTTCAAAAACCCATATGCCATTATCATTTAGATAATGCTTAATATTTTTTACAAATAAATTAGGATCATCAAGATCATAAAACATTGCAATTGAAGTTATTAAATCAAATTTAATTTTTAGATTTTTTAAATTCTTTTTTTGTGGAGGAAAAAAATCTCTTATGACATTAATTTTTTTTTTATTAATTCTTTCTATAATTTGACTGGGATCAATTCCGTACTTTTCTACAGTTTTGGGGTAGTAGTTTAGTAAAGTTCCATCATTGCAACCAATATCTAACACTTTTATTTTTTTTATTTCATTTTGTTTAATGCTATATAATTCACTGACTAGTGCATTTAAGTGAAGCTTCATAGTCTTATTAATCCCTGACTCATACCAATAATTTTTATAAAGAATTTCTTTTTTAGTTGTGTGTAATAATTGAACCAAAGTACATCGTGAACATAGAACTAATTGTAAAGGAATTTTTTTTAAATATGGTTTAGGAAAATTTTTTTTAATAAATGATCCTTGTATATACTGACTTTTTAAATCAATAATTTTTTTTAAATCTTTACTTTTGCAAATCCTGCATTCATTGATTTTATAAAAAACTGATTTAATCACAATATATTATTACTTAAAAATTTTATACTTGAATAGTGCATAAATGGCTCTGACTCCATCTAAAAAAGATATTTTTTTTCCTTCTTCAAAAGTTCTACCTTCGTAAGAAATTGGTACTTCTGTTATATCAACATATAGATTTGAAATCTTTGTTGTGATTTCTGGGCAAAATGCAAATCCGTATTCCTTAAGCATTATTGATTTAAATAATTTACTTTCAAACATTTTAAAACATGTATGTGCATCAGTCAATTTTTGATTATTTAATAAATTTGATAAAATAGTTAACATGTGATTAAAAAAAATTCTACTTGCTGATGTAAAGTTATTTAATTGATATCTTTTCTTATTAAGAACACGTGATCCATAAACTACATAACATTTTTTTAATCTAATAACTTTTAATAATAATTGGTAATCAATAGGGTTATATTCAAGATCTGCATCTTGAATTATTGTATATTTACCTTTTATATGTCTTTGCGCAGTTCTAATGGCACCACCTTTACCTTGGTTTTTTTTGTGCAACAATAGTAAGTCTATTTTATTTTTATTTTTTAACAAAATTTCTCTGCTCCCATCTGATGAACAGTCATCCACAACAATGATTTGTTTAGTTATATTCTTCAATCTATTAATCTTATTAATAATCTTTAAAATAGTTTTTATTTCATTATATACTGGTATTATAATTGACAATTCTTTCATATGTTCGAAGTATTCTTATATTCTTTATTTCTACTGAGTTTATTTATTCCATTTGGGCATTTTTTAATAGGAAGATTTAAGCCGAATTTATATACATTTTCTAAACAATTAATTTTTGCTACAATTATTCTGTCATTTTTGAGCATAATACTTAATTTTTTCTTTCCATTAAATAGATTAGTTAATTCTATGATCCTCATATTTTCTATCTTAATATTATATAAAAGAAGAGATATATATTTTAATAAAAATTTTTTTATATTTTTAGTTTTACAAGCTTTTTTAATTTCAATTTTAATTACTGAAAGTCACGTATATAGACCTGATGCTGGACTTTATCACCTGCCATATATTGGAATTTTAAATTCAGAAAAAATAATTTTAGGACTATCAAATTTGCATTATAGATATGGGTATTCATCAATTTTGCAATATTTATCAGCAATTTCAAATAATTTTTTATTAAAGGATCCTGGAATAGTTTTTGCTCCAGCAATCATTGCTGTATCTACAATGATTAATTTCACATATTTAATATATGGCTATATTATTAAAAAAAATTATAATTTTCATTTTTATTTTCTATTCTTTGTATTCATATATATTTTTTATAAAATGAACAGGTATGGTGAGTATGGAACAGACTCTCCAGCACATTTTTTATTCTTCTTTTTAATTTCTGAATTAATACTTAATTTCAAAAAGACAACTAATTTCAATATTATAAATAATTTGATAATTACTTTATTTATTATTCAAAATAAAATTCTTTTATTGCCAGTAATAATTTTTAATTTTTTTAGTATATCAAAAATAGACTTTAAAAAACTATTTTATGAAAAAAATTTTTATTTTCTTTTAATTTTTTTTTCTGCATGGATTATTAATAATTTACTTATCACAGGATGCTTAATTTACCCTGTAAGTTTTACTTGTTTTGAGTCATTACCATGGACAGATTTAAAAATGATAAATGAGCTAGCAATTGTTGGTGAAATTTGGTCAAAAGGTTGGTCTTCACTTAATGAAAGTATGCAAGATCAAATAGGTGGGCCCTTAAAATTTAAAGAGAATTTCAATTGGTTAAGTACGTGGAGTAAAACTCATTTTCTTATTATTTTAAAAATTCTAGTACCATATTTAATTTTTATATTATTAATAATAGTATTTTTTATTCATAATACTAAAAAAAAATTAATTGCCTTGGATGATAAAATAAATAATGAAGAGTATGAAAAATATTTCATTTTATTTGCATTTTTTTGTTTCCTTTTTTGGTTTTTAAAAGCACCTATATATAGATATGGATATTCATCAATAATTTCATTTGTGTCGCTAAGTTCTGCCTATTATTTAAGTCGAAAGATAATTAATAAGCAAATAATAAATAAAACCGTTATTACTATTCTAATTATTGGATATTCTACTATATTCTTAAAAAATCAAATACGGATAATAAAGTCAGATAATAGTTATAATAATTATCCATGGCCTAGATACCTTTCCATGAATAATGATAATAAATTAACAAGTTTTAAAGTTATTAATTTAAATCATAAAAAAATTTACATTCCATTAAATGGTTATTGTATGTACACAAAAAATATATGCTCACACTATGAGTTGAATAAAGATCTTAAAATAGGTAAAATTGGCTATTATCGTTATTTTTATAAAAGTTTTTAGTAAATAGATATTAATTTGAGTTTTATTTTACTATCTTTGCTCATTAACTAAATCTGTCATTAATAATAACCAGTATTGATGAATATTTTCAATGTGATTGTATGTTGAAGAATTTACCCAAAAATTTAAATCTCCTAGTTTTTTAAGTTTATTTGAATGTTTAAAACCAGTAAATGTCACAAGTTTTAATTTTTTGTTTTTACTTGTTTTGGCTGCTCTAATAACATTTTTTGACTCACCACTTGAGGAAACTAAAATAATCATATCCCCATAATCTGAATAAAATTCAATACATTTTTTCATCCAATTTTCATAACCATAATCATTTGAAAAACATGTCAAAAGATCACTTTCATTAAAATTGACAGTTCTAACTTGGCCAATTTTTGTCATATCAACACTGAAATGACTTGATATTGCGGCACTTCCTCCATTTCCAAAAATTAATATTTTTTTTTTATTTTTTTTTATTTTTAAAATTAACTCGTATAATGTTTTAAGTTTTCTTATTGTTTCATTATCTATTTTTGCAGATTGTAAGAAAGAATTTTCATAACTATTTATATAATCATTTAACTTTTTCATAATAACTTTTTTTGTAATTTAGTTGCCCATGTTTTATCATAAAAAATACTTTTATCATCAATATAAAGATCAAAACTTGGTTTACCAAGTATCAACTTATGATAATTTAAGCCCCATCTTTTTAATTGTACCTTTGTGATTTTTTTGGCCTGTTTAATTGCTTTCTGCCTATTATCATTGTTTCTACCCATATACCTTGCTGTGAATATTTTAATATAGTACCCATTCTCAAATAAACTATTTACAAGATTAATATTTTTTTTAATTGGAGTGCTTTTTAAATAATTTCCTTTAGTTGTTTTACATAATACATTATCTATATCAAAACATATTATTTTTCTTTTCATTATTTTAATAATTAATTTTTTTAAAAATATTTAATTTATTTTTTATAAAACTCTTTTTAAAAAAATTTTCCTGTATTTTATTTAGTTCTTTATTCAAATTATCATATTCAATTTTTTCATCACATAGCATAATTTGACTATGTGAAGTAATACTTAAATTTTTACCTAAAGTCAGCTCTTCAATAGTTTTTTCTCCTTTATTTAATCCAATAATTTTAATTGGAATATCACCTCTAGGGTTTTTTGAGTTTTTAACTGTAAACCCACTTAAATTAATAATTTTTTGAGCTATAGAAAGAATACTTATTTGCTCACCCATATCTAAAGCATATATTTTTACACCGACTTTATTTAAATATGAGGCATTGATTACAAGCTGTACTGCCTCTGAGATATTCATAAAATATCTTTTTGCTTTAATACTTGTAACAGTTAATGGTAGTTTTTCTTGAATTTGTTTTAAAAATATTGGAATTACAGATCCACTTGACCCAATAACATTTCCGAAACGAACTATTGTAAAAGACGCATTATGATTATTTTTATTTTTTTCATATAAAAATTTTACCAATTTTTCACCAAATTTTTTGGTTATTCCTAAAATACTTTTAGGATTTACAGCTTTATCAGAGCTTATAAAAATAAAGTTTTTTACTTTTTTGTAAATTGCAAAGTCGACCACTATTTTAGTTCCAAAAATATTATTTTTAATCATTGTGTAAGGGTTCTCTTCACCGATGGATACGTGTTTATAGGCAGCAGCATGATATATTTCATCAATGGTTAATTTTGAGAATGAATGTTTTAAAAATTGTTCATCATTACAATCACCAAGCATTGGTTTTACAATATTCTTGTTAAATTGATTTGATTTTTTAAGTTTATTAATTAGGTTAAATAAACTTATTTCAGAAATATCTAAAATATATACTTTTTTTGGTTTATGTTTTAAGATTTCTATGCAGAGCTCACTACCTATTGAGCCAGCACCACCTGTTACTAGAACACATCTATCTTTAATTTTTCTTTTTAAAATTTTTGTTTCCACCTTAATTTTTGGTCTGTCTATTATATCAAAAAAATTAAGTTTTGTAGGACGCGCATAATCACTAAAATGATCTAAAATTTTAATACGTATATTTTTATTTTTTAATTCATTAAATAAATTTGTTACTTCTTTTTTGCTAAGACTTTTATTACCAACTATAACTTCCTTAATTGATTGATATTTAATAACATTAAGTAATTCCTCTTTTTTATAAATCTTTATTCCATTTAACTCTCTTCTTTTATGTATGCCAGATGTATCAATTAAACCTTTTATGGAACCATAACTTTGTTTAAATCTTAAATTATTAATTAGCTCAACATGGCTTTGGTTTACTCCAATTATCAAAATATTATTATCTTTCTTATTTTTATTTTTATTTAGATTGATTAGAAAATTAATAAAAACTCTGTGTATTATTATTAGCATTCCAATTATTATTGGTGCTATGAATGATATTGATCTTGGAAAGTAAATACTCTTATATAAATACATATTAATTCCTATTGCAATTATTGAAAAAATAAACGTTGCTTTTATTATTTTCAAAATAGAAAATTGATCAAAGTATCTTAATAAAATATTATAAGTATTATTAATAAAGAAAATAAAATAAAAACTAATTAAGTAAATCAAGTATATTTCTATTTCTATTTTCCATGGAAGATAAATTTTTTCCAACCGTAATGAAAATGCAGCACTTAAAGAAACAATAACTATGACTAGATCAGATATTATTAAAAATACTTTTTTTTTTATGTTTGATGCATTGTTAGCTATAGATGTTCTCATATAATTGCTTAAATTTTGTAATTAATGTGTAATTCCACTTCTATTAAAAACAATTTTAATTGTTTTTAAAATAATAATCATATCAAAGAAAAAACATTTTTTATCTAAATATTCTTTGTCATATTTTATTTTTTCGTCAGCAGTTATTTTGTCTCTGCCATTAATCTGTGCTTGACCAGTTATTCCAGGCATAAGTTTGTTAATGCCGAGTTTTTCTCTATCACTAATTAATTTAAATTGACTTATTAAGGCTGGTCGGGGCCCCACAATCGACATTTTTCCAATTATCACAGATAAAAACTGTGGGAATTCATCAATACTATATTTTCTAAGAAATTTACCAGTTCTTGTAATTTTTAAATCTGGATCTTTTAATTTGTTTGTTTCTACAAGTTCTACATTTTCGTACATAGTTCTAAACTTTATCATTTTAAAATTATTGTTATTAATTCCAACTCTAGTTGATATAAAAAAAATTGGACCTTTAGTGTCTATTTTTATCAAAATTGATACAATTATAAGAACTGGAAAAGTTATTATTAAAAAAAAAAGAGCAAATATAATATCAAATATTCTTTTCAAATTGTTCTTTCGTTTTTTTAAAACATAAATATAAAAATAAATATACAGATATAACAAAAAAAATAACTATAATTTTATTCAAAACAAAATAATAAAATAGAATATTTAAAATTATTGTTATTTGAATTATTATGATAGCAAAATTTTTATTAATTTTATCTGATATTAAGTGGTGCATATGATTTCTATCAGCTTTAAAAGGGTTTTTTCCATTTAATATTCTAAATATAAAAAGCCTTAGCATGTCCAAACCTGGAAAAGACAAAAGTACAAATATCTCCTCTATTGAAATAACATCTTCTGTATTGTTGTAAGATTTAATTAAAACATAAGAAATTATAAATGCCAAGACTTGTATTCCGCTATCACCTAAAAAACCTTTATTCTTATAGTTATAGTATAAAAATAAAATTAAGGATAAAATTATGCTAAAACATATTCCTGTGTATAAATTTTTTACTAATAGAATGGTAAAAATTATAATGCAAAAAATTCCTGATTGTAAGTTTATTCCGTCAAACATATTTAGTGCATTAATTAATAACAAAAAACATAAAACAGAAAAAAAATAAGAAAAATTCATTAATTGAATTGTATCTTTCATAAATGTAAACTTTAATTCATAGATTACTAAATTTTTGTCTATTAAAATTAGGAAGGTAATTAGAAAAAAATTAATTAATAATTTCTTTGCGGCTGATAGTTGATATTTGTCATCATAAACTCCGACAAGAAAAAAACTTATAGTCCCAACATAAAAAGTAAAATATTCTTTAGTATAAAAAAAATATTGATAAAAATTCAATATTGTAAAAGTATTTATAATAAAAAAAATAGAAAGATTGTATATTAGTATAAACCCTCCAATTAATGCAATGGGTCTTTTTTGAAGTTTTCTTATTCCATCACCATAATCATAAATATTAATAAGATTAACTAAATATTTATAAAAAAAAACTATTGGGATATTAATTATTATGAAGAGTAATATTATTTTTTCATACATAAAATTTATTCTTTTTTATAATATATATCAAAAATCCCATTGGATAATAAATAATTATTGAAAGCCAATTATTAAAAAAATTACCTGAAGGTAAAATTGGAAAAATAGTAATAAAATAACTTGCTATTAGACATAAACCCGCATCAGTTATAAATTGTTTTCGATATCTAACCTGATAATAGAAATTTTTCATAAATAGAAATGATAAATAAAAAAATGATCCCAACAAAAAAATAAAACCAACTAATCCAGTTTCTGCTAAAAACTGAGCATAAAAATTATGAGGATGGGTAGTACAAGCATTAGGTGCAATGTAGTTTTCTTTTTTTATACAGTAAAATCTAAACATTTTTGCTCCATGTCCAAAAAAAGGTTTTTCTTTAAACATTTTATATGAAATTAAGTAATGACCTTCGTAAATTTTACTAAATAAAAACAATCTTTCACTATCTTTAGATAAGCCAATCTGATTCACTGTTTGATCTATCACTCTATATTTAATCTTTTCGCTTACTGAAATGACCAGTATAAAAGCGATTAAGCTAATAAATAAAGGTGCAATTAAAACTCTTCTTAAATTAACTGAAGAAAAAAATAAAAATAGTATTAATAGAATAAATAATGCCAGAGAAGTTCTTTCTCCACTAAATAAAATAATTATGAAAGATGTGATTATTAAGAATAAAACTACAATTCTTTTTTTAATAATTGAAGACTCAAATCTTAAAATGGTTAAAAAAATAACCAGTGGTAAAAATCTAACCACGTAACTTCCTAAAACTTCATCCTTACCAAAAAAGCTTGTTATTCTAAAATTCTGAATATTTTCATAAGATAAACCAATTAAATTCTTAGAAAAATTATATTGATAAATTGTATCAATAAATAGAACTAAATAAATTGTTAATAATATATATAAAATATTATTTAATAAAAATTTTTTTTCATCTATCATCCAACTTACTGCTAAAGCAAAAATTGCAAATCTTATATAGGTTAAGCTGCTTTTAACTGAACTAATATTTAAAGAAAAGATAGACACACATAATATTATTAAAAAAAATATTATAAAAAAAATTAAAAATTTATTTTTATAAATTTCATATTCCTTGTTTGTATAGGTAATTGAAATAAAAATAATGACAATTATAACCAAAAATAAATCAGGAATGAAAGGACCTGATATTAAAGTAAGTGGTATAAGTACCAAGAGTATTGAGGATAAATTTATTAATCTATTTTGAGTATTATTTTTCATTACTCAAGTTATATACTGGATTAATTTTAGCGGGAATCTTAATATTATTAAAAACCAATTAGTAAAAATTTTATTATATTTGAGAGAATTAATCATTTCTTTTGAGGAAATATAGTTACTTTTTATTGATTCTGTGCTTTTTCCACCAACTTTCATCCTTATATAATTTTCGTTAACTTTTTTATATGATATTTTTTTTTTTAAAAAAATCCTTACAAAAAAATCAAAGTCTCCTGCTATCAAATATTTAATATTATATAAACCAAATCTCTCATAAATTTTTTTTTTTATAAATGTTGAAGGATGTGGTGGTGAATAACCTAAATAAAGCATCCATCTTCTAAAAAACGTTGCATTATAACTTCTTATAATCTTATCATTATGGATATTCGTAATTAAAGTATTTCCAATCAAGCAATCTAGTTTTAAGTTTTTTTTGAAATGACTTATTACTTTTTGAGTACATGTTTTATCACAAAAGACATTGTCTGAGTGTAATAGTGACACAACATCTCCTGTTGAATTTTTGATACCCTTGTTAATAGCATCATATATACCCTCGTCTTTTTCTGATATAACTAATTTTATATATTTCTTATATTTTTTTATTATGTTGATTGTTTTATCTGTAGATTCACCATCAATGATGATGAATTCATAATTCTGATAATTTTGGTCTAATACCGATCTAATTGTCTTTTCGATTGTTTTTTCACTATTAAAGGAAATTGTAATTATAGAGATTTTCATTAACTACTATCTACTAATAACCCAATTACCCAAAACTAAAATATCCATATTAGTTCTTTTATAACAATTTATAGCATCAATAGGATCATTAACTATTGGTTCATTTTCGTTAAATGATGTATTTAAAATAATTGGTACTCCCGTAATTTTATAAAATTCTTTTATCAATCTATAATAGTGTTTATTTTCATTTTCCAAAACAGACTGCAGCCTTCCAGATCCATCTACGTGGGTGACCCCAGGAATCAATATTCTTTTTTCTTTTTTTATAGCTTGTACTTCACTCATGTAAGGAACATTTTTATTGTTAACAAACCAATCACCAACATGCTCTCTCATAATAGAAGGTGCAAAAGGTCTAAAACTTTCCCTTCTTTTAATTTTTAAATTAATAATATTTTTAATATTAACATTTCTTGGGTCAGCCAATATTGATCTATTACCTAGTGCACGTGGACCCCATTCCATTTTTCCTTGAAACCAACCTATGATTTTTTCTTCCGTTAAAGCTTTGGCTATTAATGGATATAACTCATCATACTTCATAAACTGTACTTTAAATTTATTTTTTAATTCCATTTTGTTGATTTGTGTTAAAATTTCATCATTAGTGTACCAGGATCCAAGGTATGAATAATTTTCAACTTTAATTTTAAAATTAAAGTTATTTTTTATAAAAATACAAGCTGAACCAATTGCTCCTCCAGCATCTCCAGGATTTGGAGAGACATATATATTTTTAAATTTAGTTTTATTATCAATTTTTCCATTTGCCAAAGAATTCATTGCACACCCACCCGAGATAGTTAAATTTTCTACTTTGTATTTTTCATAAACTTTATTTATTAAATGAAAAAAAACATCTTCATAAACTTCTTGTATTGATCTGGCTAAGTCAAAATGATGTTGAGTGATTTTTTCTTCAGGATGTCTTTCGGGACCAAGAAGTTCTATTAATTTTTTAGAATAAAGATTTTTATATATATATTGTCCAGAGTCATTTATATGAAAAATTTTCTTCTTATGATGTATAAAATATTTTAGATTTAACTCAAAACCAAAATTTGTTTTTTTTACTATTTTTGATATTTTATTAAAGTATTTAGGTTTGCCATAAGATGATAGACCCATTACTTTATATTCATCACCATATGACTTAAATCCTAAAAATTGAGTTAATGATTGATAAAAAATTCCTAGTGAATGTGGAAAATAAATTTTACTATCTATTTTTAACTTATCATCTGCATAAAATCCAGATGCACTGCTAGAAAAATCACCAAAACCATCAATAGATAGATTTGCACATTCAGAAAAATTACTAAAATAAACTGATGAAGCAATATGCGACTCGTGATGATTAATGAATTTTATTTTACCTTTAAAATTTTTATTTAAATCGATTTTATCTAAATATTTTTTTATACTAATTTTTTTTTTTGTATTTAATAAACTAAGAACTGCAATTTTTATTGATGAAAAATTACTAAATAAATAAATTAATTTTTTGACAAAACCTGATAGTGGATTAGAATTAATTGTTACAAAATCTATATCTGATATATCTAAATTAGCTTCTTTTAGACAAAAAATAATAGCACGTTCAGGAAATAATGCGGTGTGCTTAATCCTTGTGAATCTTTCTTCTTCTGAGGCAGCAATAAGGACACCGTCTCTAAACAAGCAAGCGGAGGCATCAGAGTGTAGGAAATTTATTCCTAATATAAATACACTATTTTTCTTCATCAAAATACCAATCCCTTGATTTATGAGCACAACACATTATATCTTGATAAACTTTTAACAGCCTCATTGAGCAAATTCTATTATCAAACTTTTCTTCAACTAACTTTCTTGCATTATTGGCCATTAAAATGATGTTAGCTTTTCTTATTTTTAATAGAGCTTTATATAAGCTATTATTATTGCTTTCTATTATAATTCCAGCATTATAATCTTTCACGATATTCATTCTACATTGTTTAGTGATAATAACAGGCAAATAAGAGGCTAAAGCTTCCTTTAAAGCTATTGAATCTCCCTCTTCAAAAGAAGGCAAAATAAAAATATCAAATTTTTTTAAATATTGAATCTTATTCTTAGAACTAATAGCTCCATAAATTTTAATTTTGCTCTGTAGTGATTTCTGATTTATCTTGTTTTTGAAATAGTCTATATGTTTTTTTTGACCAGGACCTGTAATATGAAAAGAAAAATCATCAAAAAAATAAGGTGGTAATTTACTCACAACATCAATTAAAATATCTAAACCTTTTTTTTTATGTATTCTGCCAAAAAACAAAATCTTCTTTTTTATTTTTTTTTTTATTTTTCTTGCTTTAAATAAATTAAGATTAACTCCATTTGGAATGATAAACGGATTATGAATTTTTAAACTTTTTTTTGCTTCTAAATATTCATCTACTGTAGAAAAAAATGAACAAGAGGCTGAAGAATAAGCGTACTGTAGAAAAAAATATATAAATAACTTTTTTTTTATATACTGTTCATTAATGGACCATAAATCAATGTAACCATGTCCGACAAAAAAAAATTTGACGAGCGTCTTATTAGCGAAATAAGCTAGAAAAAATACCTTAAGGCTCCATAATGTATGAAAGTGCATTAAGTCATAATTATTTAAAAAATCATAAAATTTTAGTCTGTGTTTTCTTATAAATAAGATCTTTATTAAATAATAAAAACTAATATTCTTAAGTAGTAAAGTGTCTATAATTTTCTCTTTTTTATTAATTTGAGAAATTTGATTTTTTAAAACTTCAGGGGGGCCTCCGTGAGACATTTCTATGGTTTCTATTATAGATAGTACCTTCATATATTTATTTAAATCAAACTTTTGTATAGTTTGTGATATTTTTTAATAATAGTCTCATATAAATAATGGTCTTTAATTAATTTTTTTGCATTATTTCCCATTAAAGTTTTTTTTGTGGGACTTAAGTTTATAAATTTTTCAAGAGCATTTTTAATATTTTTAATTGAAAATTCAAAGACAAAGCCTGCTTTATAATCATTTATTACTTCCCATGGAGTTACTGTAGTCGTTAATACTGGTAATTTTAATGCTAACGCTTCACCTATTGAAATACCAAAATTTTCACTTTTACTTGGAAGTATAAAAGCGCCTGCCTCTCTAAAAACTACATTTTTGGCTTTATCACCATATATGGAACCTTTATAAAACACTTCTTTATTTAATCTCAAAGTATTAATATTTTCAAGGAAACTTTTAAAATATTTCTGATCACTGACTGGTCCATAGACATGTAGTTTCCAATTGTTTTTATTTTTTGTTTTTTTCCAAGCTTCTAGTAATTCTAATAAACCTTTTTTTTTATGTATTCTTGAAAAAAATAAAATTGTCTTTGTTTTTTTTATATTTTTTATCTTTTCTGATGGGATATTGATTCCATGTGGTATTACTAGAACTTTAGTTTTAATTCCAAGTTTTTTAATACTTTCACTTTCAATATCTGAGGTTGCGTGGATAACATCTGCATTTTGTAAAATTTTTTTTTGATAAATAAACCAAGCTAATTTTTTTTTAATTATTTTTTGTTTTAAAGACCATGGCTCTAAAGTTCCAATCGGACTTATAATTATTTTTTTTTTAAGAAATTTAGCTACAACGTATGCTTTTACTAAAAAGGGTGACCAAATACCATATATGTGCACCACATCATAATCCTTCATTGTTGCAAAAAAATTTAAATTATATTTGAAAAATGAATTTGTATTATAAATTAATTTAAAGGAAATATGTTTTTTTAAATGGTAAAGTTGATCTGATATCGCTTTATATGGGCCACCATATGCCTGAAAGTGTGCAGATACTACATACAATACTTTCATGTAAATCGTTTTTGAAATCTATTAATATTTTTCTTATACCAATTGTTTATTTCAGTAATTTTTGAATATAAATTTGTTTTTGGTTTCCATCCCAATTTTGTAATTTTCCGAAAGTCGATACTATATCTAAAATCATTAAATGGTCTATCTTTTACATAAATTATATTTTTATCAAAAATCTTATTATTCTCAATTGCTATTAACTTAACTATTTCTTTATTTAAATATTCGAATGAGCTCCCTATATTATAAGCTTCAAAATTTTTTCCTTTTTTTGATAAAATAAAAAGAGCGTTACAAAAATCAATTACATATAAAAAAGATCTTTTTTGATTACCCTTACCGTGAATTGTAAATTTTTTATTCTTAATAAAAGACCAACAGCTTCCTGCAATTAATTTTTCAGGGTGCTGTCTTGTACCAAAAATATTATTTGCCCTTACTATTATTACTGGTAGTTTATATGAGTGTATATAGCCATTTACAATCATTTCAGCTGCAGCTTTTGAGCTTGAATATGGGTTTGAAGGGTTAAACCTGGCATTCTCATCAAAACTTCCATTAAAAATTTCTCCATAAATTTCATCAGTACTCACATGAATAATTTTTTTAACTTTATTTTCTTTGCAGGCCTGCATTACATTTTTTGTACCTAAAACATTTGTGTTTATGAATTCATTATTTAGTTGAAAAGAGTTATCAACATGACTTTCTGCTGCTGCATGAATTACCAAGTCACAATTTTTTGATGCTGTTTTAAGTTTTCTATAATTTAAAATATCTGATTTTATTATTTCAACTCTTTTATTTTTTCTTATTGAATCTAAATTTTTAATACTTGCGGCATAAGTAATTTTATCAAAAACAACAATTTTAGCTTTTAAATATTTTTTAAAAAAATATTCAACTATATGTGATCCAATAAACCCACAGCCACCTGTAATTAAAATTTTATTTATTGTCATTAATTAATTTTTGATAATTTTGAATAACATTTTTACCATAATTTTCCCAGGAATAATGATTAATTGTTTTCACTTTAGCTTTTTGTCCCATCTTCTGACATAAGTTTTTGTCCTTATATAGAAGTGTTATCTTTTTTTTTAAAGCCACTGTGTCTCTTATTGGTAAAATAAATCCCTCAATACTATTATCAATGATTTCATCTCCTCCAGAGTTACTTGTGCAAATTACTGGTAAACCACATGACATAGCCTGCAACTGAACCATAGATAGACCCTCTTCTACTGAACAAGTCACAAATAAATTAGACCTATTATACAGTTTATATAATTCATTTTGTTTTTGTGCCTTAATGTATTTTATATTTTTATTTTTTAGATATAGATCCATTATGTGTTTTATATCTTTATCAATATTACCAACAATTAGCAGTTCAGAATTTTTTAAATTTAACTCTACAAAACTTTTCAACAAATAAAAGATTCCTTTTCTTACAGAACAGTTTCCCACATAAATAATTCTAAAAGTTTCATTTTCTGATTTATTTTTTTTAAGTTCATTATTAGTTTGTTTAAATTCATCTAAATTAACACCATACGGTATTTTTATTATCTTATCTTTATTAACACCACGATCTATAAAAGTTTGTTTAACAAATTCAGTTGGTACAGAAATATAATCTGCCAATTCATATTCTGATTTTTCTTTAGAAACAATATATTCTGAAGGTATTTTTGGTTTGATACTATAAAAATCATATTCTTCTTTAAGTATATCTCTTTGATGTTCTATGTGAGTTGATCCTCTCTCCAATATTTTTAAACATTTATAATTTTTTGCCTTGATAAATGAGTTAAGACTAAAACTTGACCAACCAACTAGTATGTCTAAATCTTCTAAATTAATCAATGTGGATGCTTTTTTATCAAAATAATCTATAATTTTATCATCTAAATTAAAATATTCATTTAAAACTGATCTTGAAACTATTTCTTTTAATGGTAAGGATTTTATTTTAGCGTTATTAATATCAAAATTTCTTCTAACAAAAAATTTAGGGTATGAAGTAATAAGTTGCTTTAGATATCTACTTTTATCTAGCTCTTCAGCTAAATTAAAAGCGTGAAATCTTCCCCCAACTATTATTGAAATTTTCATAACCTATTATTTAATAATTTATCCTGTATACTAATATATAGAAAATTTCATAATAAAAAAATAATGAAGAAAAAAATTCTAATTACTGGTGGAAGTGGCTATATTGGTTCTTGTTTTGCTAGTCTTTTTTCAAATAAGTATGAAATCATAACTTTAGATAAGAGAAAAAAAAATGATTTCTTAAGCAAAAAAATTAAGCATTTTATTTGTGATCTGACTAATCAAAAACAATTAAGAAAATTTCTTAATAATATAAAGCCTGATGTGGTTGTTCATTTAGCTGGTCAATCAACTATTGATATGGTTAAAAAAGAAAAGAATAAATATTATAGAAATAATATTCTAGCTACAAATATTTTAGTCAAACTAATAAAAGAACTAAAAATTCCAAAGCTTGTTTTTTCCAGCACTGCTGCAATTTATGATAAATCTAAATTTAGTCTTAAGGAAACAAGTAAAGTAAAATCAAAAAATTCTTATGGTTTAACTAAAATTAAATGTGAAGAAATTATAGTTAAAAATTTTAAATTAACTCAAACTAAATATTGCATATTGAGATTTTTTAATGTGGCATCAAGCTTAAAAGAGAAAAAAATAGGAGAAATGCATAGCCCTGAAACTCATTTAATTCCAATATTGATCAACGCTCTCCATTCTGGAAATGATATTCATGTTTATGGAAGTAATTACAACACAAAAGATGGTACTTGTTTAAGAGATTATATACATATATTTGACATTTTAACAGGTATAGAAAAATCAATTCTTTTTTTGAATAAAAATAAAAGCAATATTTTTAATCTTGGATCTGGAAGATGTTATTCTGTAATAGATGCTGTGAAAATTTGTGAAAAAGTTTACAAAAAAAAAACAAATATATTAATGAAAAAAATAAGAAAATATGATTCTGAAACTTTAATGTGTGACATCTCAAAAGCAAAAAAACTATTAAAATGGAAACCAATTAAGTCGAACTTAAAAAAGATAATTCAAGATGAGATACAATGGTTCAAATATTTAAATAATAAAAAAATTTTTAGAAAATATATTTATTAACATGCCAATTAAAAAAGAAATTAAGGTCATTGGAGATATAATGCTTGATGAATGGTATTATGTTAATAATATAGGTCCATCAGCTGAAACAAAAATTGATATTTTTAAATCATATAATATAAAAAAAAGTTTAGGTGGCTCTGGTAATCTCTGTATGAATCTTAAAAAATTAAATATCAATTTCAAGCTTTATAGCGAAATTGGTAAAGATTATGTAGGTGATGAAGTAAAAAAATTATTAATAAAAAATAAAATTAATTATTCAATCTTAAGAAAAAAAAAAATAACTTCAAATAAAAAAAGAGTTTTTATTAAAGAAAAACAAATATTTAGACAAGACATAGAGGATACTATAAATACACCTGATGTTGGTAAATCGCTCCTTAAAGATATTAAGCCTAATGATATTGTGATAATTAGTGATTATAAAAAAGGTGTAATATATAAGAAATTACACTCAGAAATGATCAAAAAAAAATGTTTAACATTTATTGATCCTAAAAATAAACCTTTTTTTTATAAAAATGCTTTTTTAATTAAACCTAATATGACTAAATTTAATGAATGGTGTGGTAAATTTAACAAGAAAAAAGCTTTCGATTTATTAAATCAGATGAAGTGGAACTGGTTAATTATTACAGATGGCAAAAAAGGTGTACATGTCTTAAATGCAGATGGTGAGTATAGAATGTATAAAGTTAAATCAACTCAATTAAATGTAAATGTTATCGGTGCAGGGGATATTTTTTTTTCAGGTTTAATTTATTTTTATCAAAGAAATTATAATATATTTGATGCATGTTTGCTGGCAAGTCATGCATCAACTAATTGTGTACAAAAACCAGGGGTAAGATATGTTGAAAAAAAGGATTTTATTCCTGCTACAATTTTCACGAATGGAGTATTTGACATATTACACTCAGGTCATCTAAAGTTATTAAAATTTTCAAAAAAACTAGGTAAAGAATTAATTGTTGGTTTAAATTCTGATAAAAGTACCAAAATTTTAAAGGGAATTGATAGACCGTTTAACTCTATCAAATTAAGAATAAAAAACTTAAAAGAAACAAAATTAGTAAATAAAATATATGTTTTCAAAGAAATAACACCGTTAAAACTAATTAAGAAAATACAACCAGATATTATAGTTAAAGGCAGTGATTATAGGTACAAAGATGTCGTTGGATCTAAAATTGCAAATATAATACTTTTTAAAAAAAAAGACTCTTTATCGACAACAAAAATTTTAAAAAAAATTAATAAAAATTAATAAAATTCTTAATAACCTTATATGGGCTGATATTGTCAATTCCATTATTTGGTCTAATTATTATCGCTTCTTTGTTTGAGGGAAACCATTTTCCATAAGGGTCGTGGTTATTAAATAAACAAATAACTTTTTTTTTATATAAAGAAGCAACATGCATAGAACCATTATCATTTGTAATATGAAATTTTGAAAATTTAATTATATTGAAAAGTTGAACTAAATTAGTTTTTCCACAATATGAAAAAATACGATTCCGATTTTTTCTAATTAGATTCTCCGCAAAAGTAATATCTTCTTTGGTGCCTAGTATTATGATTTTTGAACTTATATTTGTTAATAATAAGTCTGTTAAGATTGACCAGTTTTTTAAACTCCAATTTTTAACTTGAGAAAAGCCTCCAACTGATATTGTTAAATATTCTGTATTTATAATTGGGAAGGAATAAGAGGTTTTTAATTTATTAAGTTTGGAAAAATTTAAATAACTATATTTTTGATCAACTCTATGAATTAATTGATAAGATTCACTAAATTTTTTATAATCTTTATTTTTATAAAAAAAACCAATTCTTTTTTTAGTTTTAATTATTAAAGAAAATAAATAATTTCTTAAATTTCTTAAAAAATATGAATTTTCATTAAGATAATAAACTTTATCAAATTTATATTTTCTTAATTGAAATATAAGTTTTATGACTCCAGTAAAGCTATGCTGATAATAAATAAAATTATCTACAATTTTATTATTTTCAATTTCATTTGGTAATTTGGGTGATAAATTATTTTTAGATGATAAATAGTAAATTTTACAATTAACATTTTTTTCTTTAATTAGTTTTAATGTTGGAATTGTAATTATAAAATCTCCTAATTTTGAATTACGTATACAAAGAATTTTATTCATTTATAATTTAATTAAATTTTCTTAATATTTTTAATAAAATGAAAGATGAAAACATTGCAAATATATAAGACTGAATAACAGCTCCAAAGACCAATGAAGCATGACTTTCTAAAAAGAAGATTGGAACAAACACAAAGAATGCAATTGGATTTTCTATATTTTTTAAACTTGAAACTGTAAATATTTTTGCAATGAAGCTATAAAGCAAACCAATAATCAACATTCCGTAGAGTACACCTTTATTTCCATAATTTACATAGAGTTCGTTTAAAACGGGCATGTTCCAAGATGTGGTAATATCTTTTTTCTGTTTTTTGTTGCTTATTTTATTAATTGCTGGCGTCAATTTAATATATCTGTGACCAAATTCATTTCCCAATCTGTCTTGAGGTTTGTTTTTCCAAAGGATTCTTGGGATTATCTTACTTTTTAAATAATTATATGTGTACCCATCCCAATAAGGAACAGTTTCAGGTGATAACAGAGTAACAATTAGAAGAGAATCCATACTATGGAATATTCTTCTTTGTAATTGAGGAGTACGAGTAATCCTACAATCTATACCATCTTTACTATTGAATCTTTTACAAGTAACTCCTGTTTCTAATTTATCCTTATTTTCAATTATAAAATTTTGTGCATTTATAAAATCTTTAATCTTATACAATATAGTTTTTTGCGAATTTATAGCAACAGCATCCCTAAATTGATACTTTCCTAGGTGAAAAAATAAAAACACAAAAATTATAATAATAAATGGAAATATAATAATTTTTTTTTTTCTATAAGAATAATAAACATAAATTAAAAATACAAACATGAATGGATAACTTAAGGCAGATTTAAGCACAAAAAGAAAAAGAGTAATGGCAATCAATACTACAGATATAAATTTTTTAAAAAAAAGTTTTTTATCTTTTTTGCAATCTATTAAATATTCAACTAATAAACCAATGCCTGCAGCAATTAGAGGATATTTTATCTGAGCTAATCCTGAAATATAATTATTAATATCAAATAATTCAAAAAAAAATAAATTTAGTAATAATAAAAAAAAGCCAATTATAAAAATTTCATTACTGGTTGTGCTAAGAAATTTGAATCCATTTCTATTAAATTTTTTAAAAATATTATAACTTATTGAACTACCTATTAAAAAAGCTAAATACCCATAACAAAAAACTTTTATTCCAGTTTCAAAATCATCATCATAAAATCGAGGAAAAATAAACTCTCTATCAAAAAAAAATAAAGCAATATAACATAAAAAAAAATAAATATTACTTAAGATAAATATTGGTAAATAAGTATTTTCTTTAAGTTTATACAGTTCATATAAGGATGAAAAAAAAATTAAAGAATATAATGAAAGTAAAGTAATTCTTGTTGCAAAATTTAATGAATTATTATTATAATAAAGATATAACAAAGTAAGTAAAAAAATTGACCCTACTAAAATCTTTGTAAAATAATTAAATTTGGTTATCATTTATATATTATCTTTAAAATATATTTTGCTCTAGATAAGTAAGTGTATTTTTTTGAAATCTTATACCCATTATTTCTAATTTTTACTAATTTTTTTTTATTTTTCAGTGCCATTCTAATTTTATTATTAATATCTTTAAAATCTTCATACATTAAGCATTCTTTATTTTCTTTAAAAAAAATATTTTGTTCTGAAGACCTTTTGGTGAGCATTAAACCACCCATTGCTGGTATCTCAAAAGTACGCATATTGTGTGAGTAATAATTTTGTTTTCTTGGTATATTTAATGATATTGTTGATTTTCTTATTACTTCTGCGGATTGTTTGGCATTAATTGCACCTAAATAAGAAACATTTTTTAAATGACTAAATTTGCCCCAACCATTGCCAGCTATTAAAATTTTATAATTTGTTAGTTTTTTTATAACATCATGCCTATCTTTATCAGCCGAACCTATAAAAGATAAATCGTATACGTCTGTAAAGTTTCTTTTAGATTTTTTATGAATAAACGAATCATGTGCAAACGGTAAATGAATAATTTTTTTATTTTGAGAGATTATCTCTAATTTTTTCTTAATTTTCTTTGAATATGTAAAAAAATAATCAAAATTTTTTATAGACTCAAATAAGTTTCTATTAGATATGTCTCTAGAGTATCTAAAATCTAAAGGATCATCAGGAAAAATATTTATAAATCTACTGACATGACTAATTTTTCTTAATTGACCAAGGAAGTTTTCTGTTAAATATAAACCTTTATATATGATTATTAAATCATATTTATTTTTATTTTTTTTTATATATTTTAATAAATCATACCTTTGTTTAATAAAAAAAAAAATTTTTAGATATTTCCAAAAAAATCTAAATAATAAATTTTTACCAATGCTATAAATATGAAATATATTTACGTCACATTGAGCCTTTTTAAAAGCCCTTAAATACATATTTTCTAAAGAAAAAAATTCTTTGGAACCAACTAATAATATTTTTTTTTTATTTTTTTTTTTCATCTAAAATAATCTTAATAGACTCAACCGTGTTTTTGACTGCATATTTTGATATAGTATTTTTTATATTTTTTTTCATTTCAGCTAATAATATTTTATTATCAAATATTAAATTTAGTTTTTTATAAAGATTTAAAATATTACCACATGGGTAGGTAAAACCAGTTTTATAATTTTTTATCATGTCAATATGTGCACCACATTTATTGCTACAAATTACTGGCATGTTTGAAGCCATAGCTTCATTAATAGTAAGCCCCCACGTTTCATAATCTGAAGTCATTACTAATAAATCTCCCATACTATAATACTCAGAAAGTTGTTTTTGATTTAAAAAACCCACAATTTTTACATTGTTTAATTTTTCTTTTTTAATAAATTGAATACAACTTTTTTTTAAGTTTCCATCACCAATCATGATAAAATAAAAACTCTTATTCTCAGAACACAAGCCTGCCAATTTTAAAAAATCTAAAGGTCTTTTTCTATCAATTAACTTACCTACAAATAAAACAACTTTTTTATCACTTAATTTATTTCTTTTAATTAAAGAATAGTTTTTTTTATTTTGAAAAAAATTATTATCAACAAAATATGGTGCATCTAATATTTTATTTTCATTTACACCATGATGAAGATAAAAATTTTTATTGAGTTTGCCTATACTCAAAAAAAAATCAAAATGTTTAAAAAACTTTTTTAATATTAAAAGTTTTATATATTTTTTAATAAAAGAAATATTTGATTTTAAGTTTGTTTCTACTCTTAATACTGTTTTTATTTTATATTTTTTTGCGTACCAAAATGCTTTTAAATAATGAAGGTTGTTCCAACCTAAAATAATTAGTGCATCATATTTTTCTTTTTCCAAATAACTAGAAATTTTATTATATGAAAGTCTAAAATCACCAATATTATATTTTTGTTTTCTTGAAAAAAAACTCTTATATCCTTTCAATATATTTGATCCAATATCCCAATTAAACTTTACATTAAATTCTTTATCCTTTTTTAGAGATTTAACTCCATGCCTTGAAGCAAAAAAAACATGTGTCTCTATGTTGTTTTTTGTTAATTCTCTAAAAAGTGGGATTTGATATTGTATTGGGTGAGTTGTAATAACTGCAACTTTCTTCATTTTTGAACAATTTTTTTTATAGCATTTATAACTATTTTAATTTCTTGCTCTTTTAATGATGGAGAGAGTGGTAAGCTAATAGTCTCTCGACCTATTTTTTTAGCATTTGGAAAATCATTAATTTTCCAATTAAATAACTTTCTATATATTGAGTGTTCAGGTATTGCCCTGTAGTGCACACCAACACCAATTTTTTTTTTATGTAATTTTAATATAGCTTCATCCCTACTAACACCATCTCTTTTTTTATCTAAAAAAATATTAAATAAATGATAACTGTGTTGAATTATTTTCGGATCCCATTTATCAGGCATCATAAAACTTTGCTTTTGAAAATTTTTTAAATACATATTAAAAATTTGTTTTCTTACTTTTAAATGTTTGTTTATTTTTTTTAATTGTATAATTCCAATTACTGACAACAAATCCATTAAGTTGTATTTATAGCCAATTTGAGAAACATCATAATGTCTATAACCCTGTTTGCCATACCTATTCCATGCTGCTTTATCCATTCCATGTAAGGATAATATTCTTGCTTTTTCGTATAGTCTCTTATTTGAAGTAATCAGCATTCCACCCTCACCAATAGATAAATTTTTAGTGGCATAAAAACTAAAACATCCAAAAGTACCAAATGTTCCTAAATGTTTTCCCTTGTACTTACTTTCAATACTATGTGCGCAGTCTTCTATCAGATGAAGATTATACTTTTTTACAATTATCATAATTTTATCCATATCACATGGTCTACCGGCAAAGTGGACAATTAAGATTGCTTTAGTTTTTTTTGTGATTTTTTTTTCTATTTCTATTGGATCTATATTCTGAGTACCTAGCTCTACATCTGCCAAAACAGGTTTTGCACCACTGACAATAATTGAATTAATCGTTGAAGAAAACGTCATTGCTGAAGTAATTACCTCTTCTCCTTTTTTTAAATTTAGTAATAATAAACTTGTGTGTAAGGCAGCAGTGCATGAGTTTAAAGCAAGAGCATATTTAGAATTTTTATATTCTTTAAAATTATTTTCAAATAGGGTTGTTTTTTTTCCTGTAGTTAACCACCCACTATTAATTACTTTAATTAGTGCATTTTTTTCTGCATTACCATGATGTGGTTTACTAAATTTTATGTATTTTTTACTCATCAATTCTTATTGATATTAGATTTTCATCTGAAATTAACAAATCTCTTTTATTTTTTTTATTCATAGTTTGTACTAAAGCGTTTAAAAGATTAAATGAATTAGACTCTTTTGGGAGCATCCAGTCATGAATTTCTACAATTATAACCTTAAACTCATTTATCCATTCATAATTTTTTGAAAACAACATACTTTCAAAGCCTTCTATATCAATTTTTATCAAAAAAGGTTTATTGTTTTTAGATCTTAAATCATTAATTAACTCATTAATTGTTATGCTTTTAACAATATCCCCTCCTCTATTGGTTACTCTGCTAGCTCTATTGTCTGTAATATCTGAAAAAAAATTAATATCATTTTCTTCACAATTAACAGCCTTGTTTATCAATAATGAGTTTCTAAAATTTAGATTTTTTTTTGAAAATTCATAACTATTTTTATCTGGTTCTATTGACAATATATTTGATGTTGTAAAAATTTTATTGAAATAAACAGAACTAGAGCCAATATTTGATCCACAATCAATAACCAACGGTAAGTTCTTTAGTTCTAAAATTCTATGATATTCTATTAAAATATCTTCATAACTCTTAAACACTTTTAGATTATAATTCTCCTCAGAAAATACTTCGTGCACTGTAAGTAAATCATTATAGCTTCTAATTTTTTGAAAAAAAAAATTTTTTTTTATTTTATCAAAAATCAAAACATCTTTTAAAATTAAACTAATTATTCTTGGGTATAAAATTATAAAATTATTAGTTGATTTTAGATTGATAAAAATTTTTAGTAAATCATAAATTAAATAATAAAAATAACGAAATAAATTTTTTATCATTTTTTACTTTTATATATTTAAAATACAAATTTAAAGAACATAATCAAAAAAATTTTATAAATTAAAATATTTTTTTAATTTAAATGATACAAAACTAGGATTTATCAAAATTATTTTTAGAATATAAAATAATCTATAGGGCCACAAATAATTCATTCCATTGAAATGATTATAAAAAACATAATTATCAGCTATTATATTTATTTTATCATTAACTGGTGCTTTATATGGAAAACTAAGTTTTGCAGTATTGTAATTTACATTGTCACTTTTAATAAAAGTGTGTGTCGCCGAATTTCCAAAACCTATATTCTTCACTAAATTACATTTGGGAGTTAAGACGGTTTTATTATTATACCACAAACAAAGATTCCATGGATAAGCCCAACTATCAATTTTGCCCTCAAAAACATTATTAAAGATTTTATTCCAATATAAGGTTTCATTTTTTATATTAAATATTTCATTATACTTATTAGATTTTTTCCACTTTTTCCAAAAGGAAATATTTTTATCATATAGTTTCCATCTATCTCTCCAAGTTGCCCAACCCCAACAATGTGCATATTTAGAGAAATAATAAGAACTATTAATTTTAATTTTAAAATTTAAAAAATTATTACCAGTTATAGTTCCTATTTCTTTTGAATTTTTAAATTTTTTTAACCCCCATTCACAAAATTTAAAAAAGCTTGCTGTTGGAATGCAGTCATCCTCTAAAATAATACCCATTTTTTCATTTTTAAAAAACCAACTTATTCCTTTAGAAACAGCATTTTTACATCCTAAATTATTTTTAAGATATTTTTTTTTTATCTTGGTTTTCCAATTTAAATTTTGGACTAATAATTTGCATCGCCTATTTAATTTAATATCTGATAAATTATTTTTTCTTGGTCCGTCTGAAAATATATAGATATATCTTGGTTTAAATTTTTCTAAACGTGTAATTAATTTTTTTGTTTCTTCTGGTCTATTAAAAATTAAAATTAGTATAGGTGTATTCATCATTTAATTTATTAAAATTATTTTTTAATAAAAATTATTATTTCAATTATTTTTAAGATACCATTTATAAGTTAATTCTAAACTCTCATCTAATTTTTTTTTATTCTTAAATAGTTTAAGTTTATTAATTTTTCTTGTGTTAATCGCATACCTAAAATCATGCGCTTTGCGATCTTCAACAAAATTAATTACATCTTTAAAATTAGTTTTTTTGTATTTATTAAAACTATTATGAACTTTTATCAATTTTTTTAAAATATCAATATTAGATAAAATACAGTTCGCCCCAATATTATAAGTTTCACCTATTTTTCCTTTGAGATACAAAGAATATAATATTCGAACGTGATCATAGACATATATCCAGTCTCGCATATTTTTTCCATTTCCATATATGGGAATTTTTTTATTTTGGATGAGATTGTTAATAATTTTAGGTATTAATTTTTCTTTATGCTGAAAGGGGCCAAAATTATTTGAACAATTTGTTGTTATTATTGGTAATTTAAATGTTTTATACCATGCTCTCGCTAGCATATCGGATGATGCCTTTGAAGCTGAATAAGGTGAATTAGGATAAAATTTATTATTTTCTGAAAAACTACCTTTCTTTATGGAGCCATACACTTCATCTGTTGATATGTTTATAAATTTAACTTTTTTATCTATTTTTTCACAATAGTATTTTAAAATATTTAATAAACTATACATACCTAAAATATTTGATCTTATGAAAATTTTTGAATTCTTGATTGAGTTATCAACATGAGTCTCTGCAGCTAAATGAAATATACAATCTGGTTTAAAATGTAATATTATTTTTTTAACTTGGGCTGTTTTACAAATATCTATTTTTTTAAAAATAAAATTTTTATTATATCTAAATATATTTATATTTGAAGCATAGGTAACTTTATCTATACATAGTACTTTGCATTTTTTTTTTAATAAATACTCTACTAAGTTGACCCCAATAAAGCCTAAGCCACCAGTTACAATAATTTTTTTATAATTTATATTTTTTTTTTTTATTTTTTTTCATATTAACTTTGAATTTAATTTTTTACTCAAAATTATTAAGATAAATTTTTAATATCCACTTTTTTTAAGCTATTATTAATTGTTTGAAAAACTTTATCACAATGATTTAGTAGCTCTAATTTATGTGTTACAAATATTATTGTTCTATCATTTTTTAATTTTCTCAAAACATCCATAAATTCTTTTTCTGTATTCATGTCTAAGGAGTTAGTTGACTCATCAAATATTAATATCGATGGATCTTTATAAAGTGCTCTCGCAATACCAATTCTTTGTATTTGTCCCCCAGACAAGCTTTTGCCATTTTCACCAACAATTGTTTTTTCTTTTAATGGTAGATTGTTTATAAAATCATAAATTACAGCATTTTTCATGGCTATTTTAAGCGCATTTTTATTAATGTTTTCTTGATTATAGCCAAATGCAATGTTTTTTTCTATAGTGTCATTTAATAAATAAGGAAACTGAGAAACATATCCAACATTATTTCGCCAAGAATGAACTGCATCATTTATATTTTTACTGTCTGAAAAAACTGTACCTAAAGAAGGTTTTAATAGCCCTGATAAAATATCTATTAAAGTTGATTTACCTGATCCAGTATCACCAAAAATTCCTATAAATTCCTGATTATTAATTTCAAAATTTATATCTTGTAATATAAAATCATCTTTATTTTTGTTTTCATTGTAGTCAAAATAAACATTATTAAATTTAATTTTTTTATTATCTAAAAAAATATTTCGTTCATTTTTTTGAATTTGCTCTGGTAAATTATTCTTAATATCAGCTGATATTTGATTCAAGATAGGAACAGCATATTTTATGTTGTTTGTATAAACCACAAGTTTATTTATTGATGGCAACAATCTTAGGGCAGCTCCTGCAAATATTCCAAGAAAAATTATATTGTTACTATTATTTTCAAAAATATCTAAGTTAATTAACATCACAATTAATAAGACACATATTGAAATAGTCTCAATTAAGTATCTAGGAGTTTGCATAATATTAGAAATTTTGTAAAGAGACTCAGAAACAGAATTAACACTTTTATTAAAACTTGATAAAAAAAAGGTTTCTTTATTGTTAATTTTAATATCTCTAAAACCATTAAGTCCTTCTAATATTCTTTTCTGCAAGTTATTAAAATGACCTAGCCTGTCATTAGCTAAAAATTTCATTTTTTTTTGATAAAAATAAACAAGCAATGGACAGAAAAAAATTAAAAAAATACAAATGAATAAAGTTTCTCTCGGATACATATAAAACAAAAAAATAACAATTAATGTTATGGTTAATAATTCTAAAATAATTATTACTATTGCATCAATTAATGTTGAAACAAAATTTTCTACTTCTCCACTTAAGGTATTAATTTTCTGATACAATTTAGTTTTAATCGAATTTGAGTATGATGTGTTTAAATAAATACCCATTAGTTTATTTGAGATTTTAGTATAAAAATCATATAAAATTCTGTTTTTTTTAAAAATTATTATCAATGTAAAAAAAAATTTAACTGAGTAAGTAAAAATAATTAATAAAATAGTTATTTTTTTAAAATTTGATTTATCAATAAAATTGAATGTTTCAAAAATTAAAATTACAAATTTATTAGAAAAAAGTTCATCATTTGACAATACAGATAAAAAAGGAATTAGAGATGCTATGCTAAGTACATCTAATATTGTCAATAATAAAATCAATAAAAAAAGAATAAAAAATTTTTTTTTATCTTGTTTGTCAAAAATAAAAGCTAGATTATTTAACAAAATTTATATTCCTTTACTGACTTTATATAGTTTTATTATAGATTAATTTATGAATTTGATATTATAACTAAATTATTTAAACAATCTTTAAAAAGATCTATATATCTATAATAAATTTGAGTAAACTTATGAAATATTCGATTTACTCTATTTATCTTATGTAATACTTAAGAATAATGAAAAAAAAGGGAATACTTTTAGCTGGTGGATTGGGCACAAGATTGAGTCCTATTACAGATGTTGTAAACAAACATTTTTTACCAATTTACAATAAACCTCTTTTTTTTTATCCATTATCAATTTTAATTATGGGTGGTGTTGAAGAAATTCAAATTGTATCAGATGAAAAATCAATACCGTACTTTAAAAAAATAATTTCAAAATTAAATTTAAAAACTAAGTTTTTCTACCAAATTCAAAAAAAGCCTTTAGGTATAGTTGATGGAATTATCAAATCTAAAAAATTTTTAAAAAAATCTGATTTTATCTTAATGCTTGGTGATAATTTTTTTTATGGTCAGTATCTTTCACAACAAATAAATGAATTATTCAAAAAAAATAATGCAGTTCTTCTTATCAAAAAAAAAGATACAAAAGGGTTTGGGGTTGCAAAATTGCAAAGAAATAAATTAAAAAAAATTTATGAAAAACCTAAAAAATTTATTTCTAATAATGTCGTAACTGGATTATATGTTTATAATAATAATGTAATTAATATTTGTGAAAAAATGAAACCATCTAGAAGGGGTGAGCTAGAAGTTACTGATTTAAACAATATTTTAATAAAAAAAAAAATTCTTAATTATTATAATTTAGGACGTGGATCTGTATGGCTTGATGCTGGATCATTTGATGATTTGCTCAAGGCTTCTGAATTTGTTAAAATTATACAAGATAGAAGTGGCTTTGAAATTGCTGACTTAAATGAAATAGAAAAAAATTATTTATGAAACAACGACTTAAGAATTTTGTAGATGACCGAGGTTTACTATTTTCATTTTATAAAAAAAAGTTTAATTTTAATAGAATTTTTTTTATTTCTGGAAATAAGAATAAAGTTAGAGGTGATCATGCACACAAAGAGTTAACTCAAATTTTAATAAATATTGACTCAAAATCAAAATTAGAAATAGGAAAAAATAAAAAGAAAACAATAACTTTTAGTAAACCAGGTGAATATATAATTTGTCCAAAAAAAAATTGGCTAAAGATTCGTTTTCTTGCCAAAGGTACCATAGCTGTGTTGTGTGATAAAAAATATGATAAAAAAGATTATATTTATAAAAAAAAATAGTTATGAAATCTGCTAAAATTTTTTATTATCAATATTAAATAGTTTTAAAGTTTTATTAATTTCTGTTTTAATTGTATCTTTAGGCTTAAAGCCTATTTTTTTTATTTTTTCACTAGAAACTTTATAACTTAATTGATTCATTATTTTACTATTAATAAATTTTATTCTAATTTTTTTTTTTTCTCTAATAAAATCAACTATTTGTTTTACAGATAAATTGTTAGATACTAAATTATAAACTTCACTTGTAATATATTTAGAATTATTCATAAAAAAAATTATCAATCTACAAAAATCATCAACAGTAGCGTAAGGTCTTACTTGTTCATATGCACTTTTCCATATAGTTATTTCTTTATTCATAGAAGCCTGGTAACAAAATTTATTTACAGCAGTATGAAATCTCATTCCTTCTGAAATTCCAACAATTGTTCCTAATCTGATAATCGCGTATTTTGATTTTTTTAGTTTATCTTTAATAATTTTTTCTTCACTAAGTTTAATTTTTGCGTATGGCGACTGAGGAAATAGTTTGTCTGAATCATCTTCTTTAAGAATATCATTTTTTTTCATTTTTCCATAAACGCTTGTTGATGAAGGAAATATTAGAGGAACATTAAATTTTTCTGCATATTCAATAACTTTTTTAGTTCCATTTAAATTATTTTCTAAGTACTCTTTTTCTTTACCCAGACTTCTTTCGGCATCTGTTGCAGCTGCTAAATGAATAATCATTTGGGACTTTTGAGCTATTTGAGTAATATTTTTTTTTGTTATATCAAAATCATAAAAGCTAATCTTATTACCATTTTTTTTTAAATTGAATAAAGAAAAAAGTCTTTGAGACGAAAGGTTGTCTATAATTATTATATGTGTGTATTTTTTTTCTTTTAAAATTTTTCTTATCAAATAAGAACCTATATGACCTAGTCCTCCAGTAATTATAATTCTTTTCATGAAATATTAAATTTTATATTTATATTTATATTTATTTTAATCAGATATTAGTTTTTTATTTTAATTATATGACCAAGATAATTATTAGATAGGAGTAGATTGTTAGATAAATGTTTAACTATTTTATATTTCTTATTTGTTTTTAAAAATTTATCTAGTGCAGTTTTTGGATTTTTTTTATTATTCCATTCTCTAATACGATGCTTTTGATTTGGAATATAATTTATTATGGTATCTCCCACTATAATGAGATCATTTTTTTTTAAAATTTTATCATAGCAAATTAATTCTTTAAGAACATGCTCTTCTGTATGGTTTGAATCTAAATGTACAAGACACCTTTGATTTTTAATTAATCTTTTTAATTTTAAGATTAATTTATCATCAATTGAAGAGGAGTTAAAAATTTTTACATCTTTAGATATTTTTTTATTTAATCTATTTTTTAAGCTATCAGGTATAAAAATATCAATTCCAATTATTTTTTTTATTTTTGCTTTCTCTTTTATTGAATCGAGAAATAACAGTAACCCTCCCCATGCTATACCTACTTCTATTAATATTTTTGGCTTATATTGAAATATTATTTCTTGAAATTTTATTATATCTTCCGGAGTTTGCAACATTGGTTCATTCATCCAAGTATGTTGATAAGCCCAATTTTCCTTATCAGACTCAATCATCAATGAGTTTGCTAATTTTTGTACTTTTTTATTTTTTGTTATATTTTTTTTGAATTTTTTAGAATTTATAAAAAATTCTTTTCTAGAAATAATTTTTTTTTTCATATAGTTTTTCTCAAATAATGAAAATTATTATCACAGGCAGTAGAGGTTTCATAGGAAAAAATTTATATAATACTTTTTCTAAAAAATTTGAAGTTAAGAAATTATTTTTTAAAAATTTTTCAAATCTAAAAGAAAATGATTTTAAAAAAAAATTAAGAAAACAAATTTTTTTGTTTAAACCAGATATAGTAATCCATGCAGCGACTCTATTCACCAAAGAAAATAGTTCAGAAGTAAAAAAAAAATGTTTAAAGATAAATTACAAATATTCTAGAATATTACTAGATATAGTTATTGCTAATAATACTAAAAAATTTATTTACTTTGGATCAAACTATGAATTTGAACAAAATAGAACAAAAATTTATCCATATCTTCAATCTAAACAAAAGTTTTCAAAATATATACAAAAGGTAAATTTAAAAAATACAAAATTATTAGCTATTTATTTATTCAATACTTTTGGCGAAAATGATAAAAGAAAGAAAATATATTCAAAAATCATAAATAATTTCAAGAAAAAAATATTTTTTTATAAAAAGTTAAAACTTAATTACATAAATATAAAAAGTTTAACAGGTTATATAAAGCTTCAATTATTAAATAAATGGAATTTCAAAAAAAGACTAATCAGTGTTGCTAATAAGAAATACTTTACTGCTAAAGACTTGAAAATGTTAAAAATTAATTTTTTGTCAGATACCGCTCCTAATGATTTAATATACGAACACAAATTATTGATTTCTATAAAAAAAAAATATTTCAACGCTAATAAAGATAACTCTCTATACGAGTTTATTAAAAAAAAATTATATAAATAATGTTATAAACTAAATTATTAAAATTCAATTCTTTGTAAGAAATAAA
>MDSY01122045.1_pt1 | contig 36905 bp, 35 predicted proteins | sample 811131 | NCBI WGS metagenome assembly MDSY01 (sample SAMN05326643, study PRJNA326480) | marine metagenome | isolation source: seawater | place: Atlantic Ocean: South West | collected 2010
AATGGTGCGCAACGAAAGGGAAGATCGATCCGATAGCCAGTGAAAAAAAATGAACAACGTTTGTCGGGTGGATTTTAGTAGCAGTCTGTACCTCAATACGAAGCGCAAGAGATTCTTCGAAAGCATTCAGAAAGGCACGGAAGCAAGATGTCACCAGCAACGGTTTCAGAACATGAAGGAGCTTACCGAAAGAAAATCGAGAAAGATTAGAGAGAAGGTTAGGTTAGTTCGGAGCACACAACGAAGGAGAAGAAAAGAAAAGAAGCCCAGCAGTCGAATTCCAAGCGGCAAGCTTCCAAAAAGAAGAGAGGCAGGCAGGTACGCACCTGGTCGACCTCAGTTAAGAGATGATGGACCCACGAATCCAAACTGCCGTGATTCTCCTGATCATCCAGCTCGAAAGACGTCGATGACAAAAGCGTGAGGGTATTGTCGACCAACTGAAGAGAACTGCTTGCAAAGCTTCTTAACGAGTTGTGCGAACAGTGCTCGAAGGGTTGGGAGGTATCCTGGTAAGACAGTGGAAGTAATTGGTCAGTATGGAAGAAACGTGTAATGAAAGGTTGAGAAGCGAGGAATATAGAATTAGAATGAAGCGCACCTGAATTTCACTCAAGCAATGTGAAATACGTTCCCGGTCGCCGGGTATGTCGAACAGCAAATGTAGATGCTCCTGGATGAAAACGCAAAAAATAATTCAAAATCAGATGCGAACAGATGAAACGAAATAATTGAAAACGTAAAAGCGTGAATGCGCACCTGAATGTCGCGTTTGAGAATGTTGACGTTTTCAAAAATGATTTCGGCGTTATTCACCGCCGTCGTCCATGAACGCCTGAATTCTTGCGCCTGTAAGGAATGAATAAAAAATTCAGAAATTGGAAACGCATGCATCAAAATATCAGAAATGCGTGAATGCGTACTTTTGAATCTTTGCCCAGGATATCCGTAAAACTATCCTCGGGAACTTGTGCAAGCTCCCCTTGCACAAACGAGAGCACCTGCATGAAGGACGAGTAAATCAGAAAAAAATGTACAAATGCTTGCGTGATTTCATTCGAAGAGCCTTGTTAATTAATTCACCGACCTGATCGCTCAGAATATTGCTGATGTGATGAAGCGAGGCGCAAACCGCTTGAATTGACCCTGTTAGAATAAGGAAGAGCTCGTTAGACCATTGACATCCCTGCAGGAAATGTCTCACACAACACAGCATTATAATGTCTGGAAAGTCGGACTCATGCCTGGCTTCTCACCTGTCTCGCTTGCTCTTCTTGCGCATTTCTGTAGAATGTAAAACACATCATCCACTACTGAACTTGTCAATGTTTCGCCGCTCTCATTGATCTTGATCGCAACTGCCACTGTTTCATACATGTAGAACTCCTGCGCGCATTCCCCATTTTAGTCAGTACATTTGCTCTATACAGGATGTGGATTTGATTCGTTGTTCATTGGGACAACAAGCAAGCATCAATCGCACCTCTAGCCTGATGTAGAAACCAACCATTTCGTGCAATACGCGGAAATAGTGCTCTCCATCAAAGTTCTTCGTCGCAACAGTGGCTTGCTGATGAAGAACAAGTAAGGATGCTTCTTTTGACGAATGCACCCTTTCCTTCAGAAACCTGCGATGATTCACGATTTCGATAAATATTGGCTCGTTTTTTGCGGGAGAGAACTAACTAACTTGCTGGAAATTTTTTGATTTTTCATCAAAGGAAAAAAAAGGTGGGAAAAATTTGACTCGCCTGTTGTATTTAATTGACACCTGGCATATTGAGACGATTTCCTCCTGTTTTTTAAATTTTTGATTTCGAATGTTAATTTTTTCTTTTCTTCGATGGATTGGCACAGTGAAGTGAAGGAATGAATGAGTTGCCGCGCGTACCAAGTATTCTTCGATCAGTCTGTGTGTAGGAAGAGGGTGGAAAGGACACAACAAGTTCAATACGTGAGTTTGACGTTCGTTTCGGTATCACCCAGAAAATCGGTTCTCTTCAAAGATAGCCTTATTTTTCTACGTACCTTGGATCGACGTTGTTGTCTCCTTGTTTCTTGGTTCGTAAGCTGACATCTTTCGCTATTTGCAAGATATTCCTCTGATCCTGATGCAGTGAGGCAAACAAGGGAGTTGTCAGGTTTAGGGTGACAATTAGGTTGCAATTTTGGGAAAATTCTTTTGATGGACGTACGATGTATCTTTTTAACAGCTGAGCACCGCAGATATCACACTCCTGCGAACAAAAACAAGCGGTTAACTTCTGAAAGAAATATTTGAGCGCAGAGCGAGAAAAAAGTTTTTCGGACTCAGAAGACAAACCTTATTAAGACTCTGGACTACAGCTTGTACAGCAGCATCTCCGAACGAGCGAGTCAGATCGTCTCCATGTTGGTCAACTATGGAAACCACGGATTCAAAGAGTCCAGCGAGAAGCCTAGTAGTAGTGCCGCTTTCATTCCCTGAGAGTTCGATGTTATTTATTATGTAAGTGAAAAGTTGACCGCGAGCGATAGATGATGAGAAGCGGAAGTCGGTTATTGAGTTCAAACCGTGTTCTTGTTGGACTCACCTTCTAAGCTCTCGGCATTCCACGTTTTTTCACCTTGTTTAAAGTGTGCTGTAACAAGCTGTAGAGAAAAAATAAGGAAAATATCAGTCACCAGGAAATACGAAATACGAATGCGCGAAGGAGTTGAGGTTTCCAGACATACCTTACGAAGTTGCAGGCACACTGTAGTTAGACCCTCATCAGACAAGCGTAGTTTGGGGAATAGTTTTGCAAATCTTAAAACCTGAAGTTTGAAAAACACAAAGTGATTTAGTATGTTGTTTCGTGAGTACTTCGCTAAAAGGCAAATACAGACGCTGCGCTCGAAATTTAAACGCGGAGGCTGGTTTTCCGTCAACTCAAAGAATTGCTTTATATTTTACCTGTGAGACGTCGCTCTTAGATGCTGCAGTATGCAGCTCTTCCCTGACAACACTGGCAACAGCATCACGGACTCGAACAAAGTGAGCATTTTCACTGTCTGAAGCAGCGATACCTTCATGAGACACATAGTTATGTAGCTTTGCGAGGGTGTCGACAAAATTTGCGGCAGCCTCGTATTCCTTGCTTTCAAGAGAGCTCTGAGGTGGAGAAAGACACAAATTAGAATGCAGGTATAAATGAGTGAACCAAGGGAGGGTTCTGAGGATAGAAACTTACCGTGACGCCATCCATGCATTCTGTCACATCTGCATTCAACGAGACTCTCGCAATTGCTTCCTGAGCATGACCATGAGCAGTATCGAGCTGACGAACCTATATGTGCACAACAAAAAAAACAAAAGTCAGATGGGCTCAGCGTGACAAGAATGAGATATACGGTTGGATCCACGTTGCACACTTGCCTGGTCGCTTGCAGCTCTCGCAGACAAGCTCGTATCCTCGATGTCCTTGAGAAGAGATGCCGAACGGTGACTTACAGTCTCCAAAGAGGAGATGTTGGACTGCGAATGTGGTTGTTAGGAGTCTTGGGGGTTATTTCTTGGGTTGCTTTCTGTGCTTCTTTTCTTTGTTATGGTGTTTTCAGGAGGACATACCTGGTGCAGCACCATTCTGCGAGAGATTAACTCCTTCTTCTCAACTGTGTCGTGTAGTTCGCGACGAAGACGCCGCTCTTTCTGCACGACCTCTTGCAAGAGCCTGTGATCGTTAGAGAGAGTAAGTTGAGACAAAGTTAGATGATGTTCGCGCATCCGAATGCACTTAGACCGCCCGTTAGATGCCACTTCTTCGCAATCACGTGGAGGCTGTAAGTGACTCGCGACTAGACGATATGCCCGAACGAACGCACCTGTTGATCGTGCTTACGTCCATGGCAACCTCGAACGGGCCTGAACTATTTGCCATCTTTGCTCTTGCACGTGCCCACTTGGGCGCAGCCAGGGATGGAAAGGACATATTTTTTGAGTCTTTTTTGGTTTTTGTATTGAAAGCTGGCTGGCCGGTCGAGCGTTGGCCGGAAAAAAGAAGTGAAAATAAGGGGAAAGGAGGCACAGAGGTGAACTGGAAGCCACAGTAGCGGTACCGCGGAATGAACAACTCTGCTAACGTACTCCAACTGCGACAGTGCACGCAAGTACATGAGTGAAAGGACACGACTTGAGGTGCATTCTTCTTCCACTGATGAAGAAAGAAAAATGACAGAACAGGAACCAGGAAGGCCGGAGCAGGGTGAAAGATTCCGCCTCCTTGCCAGGTGCTTCCTAGGCCCATACCTTTTCATTCAAACACGTTAAATTTGTTGCGAAAGGCGTAGTTGTACATCCTGAGAAACCAGCAACTCACCCTCATCAAATCTCTGTCCTACCCATACCTTTTTAGTTACACGCAAGGGCACAGACTTCCGGGATACCTTAGAGTTAGCTCAAAACAAGTGCCTGATGAGCAACAAAATGTAAAACAGGTAAACAAGCCCAACGTGCTATTGACAACAAAGAAGGAAGATGTGCCGGCATTTCATAGTTTCAACAGGGTTGCTGCAGTCGGCTTGTATGGCACGCGCGATGAAAAATTCGAACGGCTCCTTGTCGAGCCCGTAGTCAATCTGCAGGTGTGTATGTGTTAGCAGGTGGACGACCCGATCCTAGTTTCACAGAATTGTTTTTTTAACTTTACTCAAATGAGCGCAGGAACTGCAAAAACTAGTGTGGAACGGCTGCCCACCAGGCCGACGATCCATCTGCTGGAAACTTTTGCTGGTAAGTAAGGATTGAATATGAGCAATGCTCGATCGGAGTATGCCCAGGTGCTAAACATTTCTCGCTTCTTCCTGTTGCAGGGATATATGCCCCAGAGTTCAGGTCGCCGCGTCGAGGTGCTCTCTCGGAAGTGTCTAGAATATCATATCTGGGTAAAAGAACATTACAATGTTGATGACAGTGAAAGGAGTGAAGACGAACTCAGAATTTTGCACCAGATCAGGATTGACGTTCCGCGCACCGCAGCACTTGGATTTCTACCAAGTGAAGTTGACGGTTTTCAAAAGTGAGTGTGACTCCATTTAATTTTGTCTGATGCTATCAAACCAACCACTAGCTAACAAGAGCCATGAATTTCGACGATTTCAGGTCCATTGAGCGAATTCTCTACATCAGATCCATACGAAATCCTGGAACTGCTTATGTTCAGGGCATGAATGACCTTGTCATTCCATTCATGTCAGGTGTGTGGAGGGAAATTATCAAGTATTTTTCAAGCCTTGCAGAATGATAAAATCACTGACGACTTATGCTCTTTCCGCATCTTAGTCTTTCTGTCTGACGTTTGTTCGGAAGATATGAACCAATGGGACAATACCACATTAACATCCCAGGAGCTCTACGATGCTGAAGCAGATTGTTACTGGTGTCTCTGCAAAGTACTTGACTCTATTCAGGAAAATTACACTTTTGCACAGCCTGGTGTTCAGAAAATATGCTTCCAGTTCAGTGAGGTGCGTAACTCTTGGCAGAGTCTTTTGTCTTTCGCAACGTGCACTTTTTTTTTCGTGTACTGAATATCTAAGAATGTTGATACAGCTTGTGAAACTCCTTGATGAAGACTTGCATGAGCATCTGAAACAGGAGGTAAGTATTTGGCTGGCATTATCTTTTACTCACAAGATGCCTACCTGTCCATGCTCACACAATCTACTGCTGCTACAACCACAGGGAATCGACTTCTTACAGTTTGGGTTCCGCTGGATAAACTGTCTAATGCTTCGAGAGATTCCGTTTCATCTCTTTCCGCGTCTATGGGTACGTCTCGCTTTCATTTCGAGCGTGTAGCGCGATGTATGCAAGGTTCTACTTTTCTTCAGACTGACCACGCATACATTTTGTGGCTTTCAGGATACGTATGTTGCTGAGAGCAATCAAGTCGGTGACTTTATAGCATACTTTTGCGCAGCACTTTTACTCAACTGGTCTACCAAGTTGAAAGCTATGGATTTTCAGGGTATCATCGTTTTCTTGCAACACCTGCCGACAGAGAACTGGACACTTGTGGAGGTAATACAAATACTAATCACTTTTGTGTTTCTTTCCCGAATACTGACTTCGCAACATCCCTGCACCTGACTTTAGTTGGAAACGGTCCTTTCGCAGGCTCACCTATGGAGGCTTGTTCATTAAGACAGGTGATGGATGTACTGACTCGACGTGTTCGCACTGCATTATAATCTTCGATGTCTATTTTCTTCAACTTCTCTCAAGTTGCCCTGCACGGTATCAACGTACTCAGAGTCTAACCAACGTATGATTCTGTCGAAGCAAGGTGTTGTGATTGGCACGGCGCCGTCACAAAAGCCTCGCGCAATTGTGATTCCTGAATGAAAACCGAATGCCGAATAGTTATTCGCTTTGTAGTTAATTATCTGCTGAATGTGAGTGGAAAGAGTAAAATCTAGATGCAATGATTACCTTTGCTTTCAGTACCGTCCGTCTGAGTGATTCGCGATGATGAACGTACAAATTTTCCCTTAACCGTTCACCAACAGTATGCACAGAACGCAAGTATCTCCTCCTGTCATAAAAACTGTGAATTCTTTTTCTGCTGAAGTGCCCGCGCCAGTATCGCTGAACTACAATCGCAGCTCGTTGAAAATGCCGGAGACGACCATCAGAAGCCACCTGTGCGCACAGGGAAGAACAGGGTTAGAGGAGGGTGGACCATCGAACAAATATGTTTCAAGCCAAACTAATCAGCCAACTGAATTAGGACTTACCAGGTGTGCCATGCACATCGCTCGTTTGCGGCCAAGATGACCGCGATACCCCGCCTGTATCGAAAGGACGGCGTTCTTCATCCTTTCGAAGTAATCTCGGATGGTGTATGATCTCCAACGGCTTTGTATCAACGTAGAAGCTTCTTCCTCTCGTTGACGGAGGTTCTCGGCAGTCCTGGGAAAGGAAGCAGAAAGGGGGGAAATTGAGAACAACGTTTTTACACACATCTTGAGAGGGGATCCCTCCATTCCGAGGGGGATAGGAGACTCACCGCATCAAGCTGAAATGATCGTCGCATACTGTGTTTAAGGCGGTATGCCGCAGCTTAGCCTCGTTCGACATTCACGAGGTACCGGTCAAGACATTTCACTATCCGACTGCAAGTGAATGCGACGACTTGGAAATGACCTTTTTAAAGCATTTTTTTGCCGGTCGGAGAGGCCCGAATCGATATGGCGCGCCGTTAATCCCTTCAAGAAGTCGCTGATTATAAATTTCCACATATTCTGGAAGAGAAACTAACTAGCTAGATATATCTATTCACCTTTAAATAAAATTAAGGTTTACACATTTGAAAAAGACTACTGAAAGTGCTCGCTCTCGCTCGTCGGCGGCTCTGCGTTCGCAGTGTTGGTGACAATGGCGAAGCATCAAAGGGATAGTGGCCCATTGACGGGATCGTCTGAAGCTGGGATAAACTATATAGACGACGATCTTCTTCCCCAGGAGTCAGATCTGATTTTTGAGGCTGAACTGCTACGCAACCCCAACCTCCCCAGCCTATGGTCACGTTACCTCGACGCGCGGAAAGATGCGACCGCTAGGCGACGTTACGTAATCTTCGAACGCGCGGTAAATGCTTTGCCTGGGAGCTACAAGGTATGCATTCCATTTATCGTCTTTGTATGCGCTGTAGTCGGCATGACCTCTGCCCCGAGGCGAGGTGCAGCGACTCACTTCGTCGAGGCTCCCGTCCACCGAATCCAAACTGAACTTTTCTTCCCGCACCAACCCTCAATTAACTCCCTTCCTTCCCTTTCGTTCACTTCTTCGTCAACAACAGTTATGGCATGCATACCTTCAAGAACGATATGAGGCGGTGCGCGATCTCCGCATTACGGAAGCTGCATATCCTGCTCTCAATAACACGTTCGAGCGTGCTTTGGTGACAATGCATAAGATGCCAAAGATCTGGGAGCTCTACCTCAACTTTCTTGTTGAACAACAAGATGTCACGTCCATTAGGCAGACTTGCAATCGAGCACTTGCGTCTCTTCCAGTGACTCAGCACGATCGTATTTGGACAATATATCTGGTAAGTACGCCCGGAGACTTACCGCCCCTGCCCACGATCCGTTTCTGTTTCTGTTCTGAGGGCCAAAGAAATTCGCAACTTTTTTTTGTCCTCGCACGGCTTCGCACCCTTCCAATCCTCACTTTCCTGACACGTATTTTGTTTACCCACACTGAAACACCTCGTTTCGGTTCTGCTGCGCAATTTTAGGGTTTCATTCGGCAAGATGGGGTACCAGTCGACACAGCTCGTCGCGTCTACCGTCGATACCTGAAATTTGAGCCAGGACATGCAGAGGAGTACATAGAGTTTCTGAAAACCTGTGGTCGTTGGGACGAGGTTGCCGAGAGACTGGCAATTTTTTTAAACGACGAAACATTCCAGTCTCTGGCTGGAAAGAGCAAGCACAACATGTGGCTAGAGCTCTGCGAGATAGTTGCTACGCATCCAGAGGAAGTGAACTGCCTGGATATCGATTCGATTATCAGAGGTGGCATTCGTAAATTCACTGACGAGGTGGGAAGACTGTGGACCTGTCTTGCTGATTTTTACATTCGTCGCGGCCTTTTCGAAAAGGCGCGCGACGTATATGAGGAGGGTTTGGCGACGGTTATTACTGTGCGTGATTTCTCGCTGATATTTGATGCTTACACTCAATTCGAAGAAAGCGTTCTGAGTGCAAAGATGGAGTCTGCAGCAGAAGGTGCACTCGATGTTGAGACAGAAAATAATAGTGAAGGCAACAATAGTGGCGTTGACTTTTTGCTGACAGACTCCGGTGACGATCTCGATCTCCGTCTGGCACGTCTCGAGTTTCTCATGAGCCGAAGACCCGAGTTACTTTCCTCGGTGATGTTACGTCAAAATCCTCACAACGTACTCGAGTGGCGAAAACGTGTTTCTCTATTTGAAGATGATCCTGCACGCCAAGTTGTGACGTTTACGGAGGCCGTAACAAATGTTGATCCCTCAAAAGCTATAGGAAAGCCACATACCTTGTGGGTCGATTTTGCAAAGTTCTATGAGATCCACGGTGATGTTGAGAACGCGCGTATTGTGTTCGATAAGGCTGTTTGTGTTCCATACTCAACACTTGATGATCTCGCAACTGTGTGGTGTGAGTGGGGTGAGCTTGAGTTGCGTCAGCAAAACTTTGGGGGTGCACTCAGCCTGATGCGCCGGGCTACTACTGAGCCACCACGCTCTCCAGGTCTACTCCAAAAGAAATCTGAGCTGTTGCCGGTGCAAGATCAATTGTTTAAGTCCTTGAAGCTTTGGACATTCTATTGCGACCTTGAGGAATCTCTTGGCTCTCTTGATTCTGCTCAAGTGGTGTACAATCGTGTTTTAGATCTCCGCATTGCGTCGCCTCAGGTAATTCTCAACTTCGCTCTTTTGCTCCAGGAGCATAAGCTTTTTGAAGAAAGTTACAAGGTCTACGAGCGAGGTATCAACCTTTTCAAATTTCCTCACTGCCGGGAGATCTGGCAAGCATATCTGAAGGATTTTGTTGGCAGGTTCGGCTCAAAAAAGCTTGAGCGGGCTAGAGACTTGTTTGAACACTGTGTTGCAGCAGTCCCATCGAAAGAGTCAAAGCCTTTCTTCTTAGAATATGCCCGATTAGAGGAAGAGCACGGACTCGCACGGCGTGCAATGAATGTTTACGAACGTGCCTGCAAGAAAGTGCCAAATGATGAAAAGCTTGAGTTTTATGAGCTCTATGTCTCACGAGCTATGGATTCTTTTGGCGTGGGCAAGGTTCGCAACATTTATGAAGCGGCCATCGGGCAGAGTCTGCCTGATGGCGTGACAAAAGTGTTGTGCACTCGCTATGCTCGCCTTGAGAGAAAGCTTGGCGAAATTGATCGTGCACGCAGTCTGTATATCCATGCAAGCCAATTTGCAAACCCTCAGCAAGAGAGTGACTTCTGGGAAGAATGGAATCAATTCGAAGTTCGGCATGGAAACGAAGACACCTTCCGAGAGATGTTGCGAATCAAGCGCTCGGTTAGTGCTAGCTTCAGTCAAATGCACTTCAACATGGCCACCATTGAGCTCCCCTCATGTGCAGTCAATGCTGAAGCTGGCAATGCGCACGCGGCTCCGAAATTTCAAGAAAGCGAAGCTCTGGAAGATTCCATGGCAGAGCTAGAACGAGGAGGTCTTTCTGACAAGATTGAAGGTTTCGTCAAGGCACACACCAAAGGAGGAGGGACTGGTCCTGCCGGTGGCGAAAACCCTGACGAGATAGACATTGGAGACGAAGGAGAAGAAGGTGGCGCCGTGAGCGAGGGAATCGATGTGGAACAATCACTTGTCCCTGAGAGCTTATTTTTTCCCGACTTAGAAGCAGGAGCACGGGATGAGAGGGCAGGCGCGTTGGATAGATTTAAGCGACAGAAATTGTGAACATAATGATACATACAAGGCGCTTCGTTGTACAAGTGTTTCTGCTTTATTCGTGCTTCTCCGCAGAGAGATCTTTGCCCAAAATATTGAATCGGCGTGGCTTCATTCACCAACAACCTTGAACCTGATAGATCTGAGTGCGAGAGCTGCCCCGTGCTGAATGAGTGCATAGCTATGATTTGTCAGCATCTCCAACTTTTGCTCCAGGACTTGAAAGTGGTCGCGGCCGTCTTTGTTCTCAGCGATGTTGGAGATGCACTGGAGACAGTTCACGAGAAATTTCTCGTCATCTTCTCGCACTTTCAGGCCCTCTACAAGCGAACGAGTGATCCCAAATTTCATACACTCTATCTTTCCCGAGACATCAACCGAGAGATGCATGAGAGCAGCTACTGCAGCTGTCTTAGTTTCTACTTGCACGTGGTTCTTGAGTAAGGGAATCAATATAGCGACGATTCCGGCGTTTATGACGTCCTTTTTGGTCCCTGGTTCCAAACACAGCAAAGACACTAACTGGGTAGCTGCATCGAGCAAACTCGCATCGACGGTGGTGTTTATTATGCGGACAAGTAGTGAAAGTACTTCTGCACGCACCAAGCGCCTCGTGACATCACCTTGATGTCGTTGACCAGCCAGGCAGGCTCGGATTAAACCAAGTGCTTTATGTGAATCCGCCAGTCCCATGCTTTCGATTTTTAGAAGAAGATCTTCCAGCATACCTTCCATGGCACAGAGCAGATCCTGAACTTCGGATGAACGCTTGCAAGCATTAATGAGCACATCATAAGTGGCCTGACGCACATTTTCTGAAGAAGAGGAAAGAAGAACAAACAGTTTCTCCGTAGCACCAACCTTTAACAGGTGCTCACATCCTTTCGACCCAACGATATTGACAATCATGTTGAGGTCATTGACCGCGCGTTCTTGCACGATATCATCATGACAGTCAAGGCACTCGCTCAGCACACCGATCAAGCCTTCCTCGATCAACTGAACGCACGACGTACCGTTGGTCAAGAGTTCCGATATTGTGAACAATGCCTTGCGTCTTAGTTGGATGTTCTCCTCTTTCAGAAGTCTGACTGCCTTCGGATAGGCTGATTTCATATAACCGGCCGAGATGACATCGTCCTGTTGATCGGGAGGATTTCCCTGTGATGCAAACATCACGATATGATCGCTCATCTTATCATAAGTTGAATGTCCACTCTATCCATGCCAGGATCCTGAGTTCTTCACGTATCAACTCGATTGTAGCGTGCGAATTGTGAAGAGAATTTTGTGCGTCGTCGTGTGGAAAAAACGAAAAATCATCAACCGACCGCCGAGCGAGCGACTTGCTTGTGCTGCTGGCAAGCAAGCAGGTAAGCGAGTAGATAATACACTTGTTTCTCCAGTCCCACGCAGTCCGGCCGCACAAGTCTCACCCAGCCGTCTCTGAGTGCAACCAATCGGACGATAGCGATGCCGAATCCGATACTCCAGTATCCAGCAAATGTTCCTCCAGTCGCAGCTCTCGTTGCGGCGCGCATGTGCGGGATCGACTTGACTGAAAAACCTGAGAAGGATTGGTCCAGCGCCGCCTCTGCAACCCTCACGTTTCAGGACAAAGCAAAGCTTAAGGGTATCCCCTCGATCCTAAGATATTTAGCCCGAAGCTCATCGAACGTCAATACGTCGTATGGCAGTGATCCTGTGTCTTCCACCATGGTGCGTCTCAAACACGATAGCGGAACCTGTGCAACAATGCGATCACCCAGCGTCCTTCACTTATTTTCACAGAGTCCTTGACTGACACTCACTTTGCTCCCCATACTCTATCTGCTGCACTGTGCACTGTAAAACTATTTGAAACCCATTTTCATCATGATGCAGGTTGATCACGTGCTAGATCAGTCTTCTTCCATCAGCAGTGGGGTTGCATTCCAGACTGCGTGTGCGTCACTTGCTGAACATCTGGCTTCGAGGACATACTTCGTCGGACACTCTCTCACCATCGCTGATCTAGCTGTATGGGGTCAATTTTTCTCTGCTCGCCAGTGGGACTCCATGAAGAAGTTACCTGCGCACTCGAATATTGTGCGCTGGCTCGATTTATGCTCTATGAACGAGACAGTTGCTCAAATTACTTCACAGACGTTGGCAAACAGACCTGGAGCAAAGCGCGCAGTTGCACAGGCAGATAAATCAGAAAGAAATTCCAAGTCTGTGGGTGGGAAAGTCACTGAAGGCTCCTTCGAGATTGATCTCGAAGGGGCATCAGAAGGGAATGTCGTGACTCGCTTTCCTCCAGAGCCTTCTGGTTACCTGCACATCGGACACGCGAAGGCAGCTCTTCTGAATCAGTATTTTGCCCGACACTACAAGGGTAAGCTGATCATCCGTTTTGATGACACAAACCCTTCAAAAGAAAAGGATGAGTTCGTTGAGAACATCTTGGATGACTGCAAAACTCTAGGCCTCGATCAAGATGTCATCACATACACATCCGACTCATTTCCTCATATATTGGAGATCGGCACGAGATTAATCAAAGAGGGTCACATGTATATAGACGATACGCCGATGGAAAAAATGCGCGACGAACGCATCAACAGGATTGATTCTGCAGCAAGAGCCAATACTGTCGACACAAATCTTAAGCTGTGGCAGGACATGATTGAAGGTAACGACAAGGGACTGACATGTGCTGCAAGATTTCGCATGGATATGCAAAATGATAACGGTGCTCTTCGAGACCCTGTCGCTTTCCGGTGTAATCTTACACCTCACCATCGCACCGGAACAGCTTACAAGGTTTATCCAACCTATGACTGTGCTTGCCCTTTTGTTGACGCCATTGAGGTAAGAACTAAGTGTTGCCCTTTCCCCTCGTCATGTCATGTTCTCAAAGACAACCACCAAACTAATCTAATTACATCCCGTTACCATCGCATCAACAGGGGGTCACGCATGCTTTGCGCACTTCAGAATATCGTGACCGCGAAGCTCAGTATAGATGGGTGCAAGACATGATGGGAATGCGCAAGGTGCATATTTGGGATTACTCCCGGTTAAATTTCGTGTATACGACGCTTTCAAAACGAAAACTTCAATGGTTTGTGGACCAAGGCCATGTGGAACGCTGGGATGATCCTAGATTCCCAACGGTGCAGGGAATGAAGCGACGAGGACTTCAAATTGAGGCACTCAAAGAGTTTATTCTTATGCAGGGTGCGAGCCGAAACGTAAACTTAATGGAATGGGAGAAACTCTGGACTCTAAACAAACGCGTCATAGACCCTGTTTGTCCCCGCCACGTCGCAATTGTTGATGAGGGGAGAGTTCCGTTGACACTGGTCAATGGTCCAGCTACGCCTGAAGTCGTTTCATTGCCAAGACATAAGAAACATCCACCTGCTGGCACAAAGTCTACGACGAGGATGTCCCAAATCTGGCTTGAGCAGGTCGATGCAGCACTTCTGAAAGTCGGTGAAGAGATAACTCTCATGGATTGGGGAAATTGCATCGTGAAGAAAGTTGATGTCGACCAGGGTGGGGTGGTAATTGGAATAATCGCTGAGTTGCACTTGGAGGGGTCGGTAAAATCAACCAAGCTTAAGCTCACGTGGTTGCCAAAGATTGAGGAACTCGTGCCTCTGACATTGGTTGACTTTGATTACCTCATCACAAAAAAAAAGGTTGAAGAGGACGACGTTTTCGCTGATCTCGTCAACCCTAACAGCGAGGTGAAGACTATCACACATGGAGATGCAAACATGCGGACTCTTGTAAAAGGAGAAGTCTTGCAGCTAGAAAGGAAGGGATACTTCATTGTTGATGAGCCTTTTGTGTCCGAAAATTCTCCGGTGGTGCTATTTTCGATTCCCGATGGTAGAACCAGGTCCTGGGGTGTGTCCGTGTCTGGGCTTGGCAAGTGATACCTTTTCGAAAGTCACGTTTAAATCACAGACGATGATCGCCTAATCAATTACAACTCGACTCGTCCCTTTTCCGAGACTGTTTCTGCTTCAGCTTTATCTAATGAATCTTTAAGACTTGTGAAATATGTGATGCGATCTCTTTCAGGTAAGCCCATCATATGAATGATAAACATGTCCTGAGTGTGGACATTTGGATGTGCGTTGAACACCCTCTGGTCGAAAATATGGTGTCGAAACTTCTTGGGGTCCTCCCGCCGCAGTAATTTGATAAGTTGAGCTTGCTCAGCACCTTGCATGTGAGGAAGATGCTCCATATTCCAAAGCTTCTCTAGTATCGACGTTGTCCATGGAGTATTCCGCCACAACATGACTCCGGTGTTCAGCTCCCAACCCCCTATATCGTCGCAAAGAATGAGATCTACTTCTGTATGACTGGGATATGATTCTGCGTTTGAAATAATGTCACCAACTGATATGCTCCGGTTTGTGACGACGGCGTCAGTATCGAGCCACAATATCCACTCATGCGTAGTTCGTTGGATCATGTCTAGGAGCACCTTAACTTTATTCCAGGTTACTATGTGTCTCGGAACCATTGAATCGTGATATTGGTAAAAAGCGTAACCATGAGTTCTGGCGTATCTTGCATTGAGATCTGCTGAAAGGTTAGACACCCTCTCAAGATTTGGAGTGCCTGCGGTGACCAGCGCAATATCATGTAAAGAATCAACATCTGCAGGAACGCGCAACACTGGTTCGACAGCCTTAATAGTTGTCGAAGCCAAGTGGCGCTCATAATCAAACTCTCTCACGCGTGTGCAGTCAACGTCAGCTCCGCGTCGGAGCTCTCCATCTGTCACAAGAACGTTCCACACACAGTTTCGTGTCTCCGAGCACCAATAGGCCAAGACAGAGTCAGGATCCCGAGCGTCAAAGAAAATTCTCAAGCCGCGAGTTCGGTCGAACAGCTGTATCAAACTGGAGTCCTCAGCGATTGAACTTTGTACGTACTGCGCGACGTATTCCTGGTCGGAACTCTTCTCAATCCAACGCTTTCCGCCAGAACGTTTTACATCGCGGGTTTTCGCCTGCACGAACAGCTTGTTCCTGAAGGCGACGCAAAGTGACAAAGTATGTCCGTCTTTGCTACCATCTTTGCCGACAGTGTCGACCTCTGGGCGAAACTCTCCGGGCTTCGCCACCCCAAACGAAGGCTTCGATGTCTCCACTTCGTCATTAGCATAAGCGGCAGACAGCTTTAACACTAGGCCGAGGAACGCCAACAGTAGTACCCGATTCATGGCTTCACAATCAGTTTGCTATGAGGGTTCTGAGAAACCGAAAGAAAACGAAGGTGTTGCTATCAGTACTATCTCGTCTTTGCATCGCCGCACGCATGCATGCTTGGAGCAGGTTGCAGCTCAATCAACAAGTGTGTCCCATTTTGATTCATCATCAGCGACGAGCGAAAGCGGACCAGAACAACTCTATTTTTTAACCCTAAAATAAGAAGTCGACACGCGCCTCCCTCAGTTGCCTGCGCTGAGCGAAGCGCTCGAGGTGTTTTCCCTCGGTTTTTGGCTTGCCCATGGCACTCCAAAGATGTACCGGGCAAACGTTCGCAACACTGTGGAAGCGTATTCACTGTTCCGTCATCGCGCCAGTATGGTCCCGACCGATCTCCTCCACCACTGGGATTCGTGAAGCGAGTGGCCAGGACTCGACCGTCTGTCGGGGAGCTGAAACGGGGAATAATACAGAGTTGGACAACTCTATTAGCCATAGAAGGTCTGGCAACGTGGATGTTGCGAGTAGTACGTATACAGGTGGAACTAACGCTGACTTGAAGCTCTCGCGAGTCTCTCAGTCGCGTATCTATTATCCCGGTCAATCATATGAAACCGATGATCTAGCACCCCGAGGCCGCTTCGACGCTGAGACACATTCGCCGACGCAGACGACCAGGCGCGCACCGATGAGAGGCAAAGATATCGACAAGCATTTGCTAGAATCCCTTGACTTCAGGAACGCCAGCTTGCTGACCCAATTTATATCTGAAACGGGTAAGATCCTTCCTCGCCGAAAGACAGGCCTCTCTGCGAAGGTGCATAGAAAGATGGTGAAGCAGGTGAAGACTTCAAGGATGATGGGTGTTATTCCTTTCACTGAGCGTCTTTCTCAGCTCGGTACGAATCGAAAGAGTAGGTGAATGCAACCGTTTGTGGAGTTGGCTCGATGGAAATGTCTAAAGAAACAGGTGCGCTTGGCGGTGAAACAGAATAGTTGTGTTGTAAAAAAGACTGATCGATTATATTCTCTGGAAGGCTCTCCTACATACGCCATGTTTGCATTTTTGCCCAGCCGGCACTTATCAGCTACCCAAATACGTTGCATTTTTCAAATAGCACGCCCGGCAAGCTGGTTTATACACATCAGAACCCCCAACTAGTTCTTGTGTATTCTCACCCAACATGGTCCGCAGCGAAAAAAGTGCGGGCCGCGACAAACAGATTCCACACTGAGCTGTCAGCTTCGTCACAGAGTCACAGAGTGGGAGCAGATCAAGGATTTCACCAAATCGGGCGCGTCTAAAGTCACCATCAAGACCTGCGACGATTACTTTTTTGTTATGCTCGTCAGCCACAGTAACACAGAAAGAAACTAGGTCTGGAATGAACTGCGCCTCATCAATCGCGATCACGTCAGTATTTGTCCATTTCTCTTCCCCGACGACGCCACGTAAGTCGGCAAGGCAGAAAACTGGAGTACATTGCCGTGCAATTCCATCGTGAGATACTATCTTGTCTTCAGAATACCTACAGTCTTTGCTCGACTTCACAAGAGTCACAGTCATACCTTTGGCCTCCTCTTCAGCGATACGCTCCAGGAGGGCTGTGGTCTTCCCGGCAAACATCGGTCCGAAGATGACATGTATTTCCCCTGCTTCTGTGGACGACCTGTCCTGGGAGGTTGTCGAAGCAGCACCTCTCCAAACTTGACGCTGGCTCGACAGAGAAAGCCTTGCCGGTCTGGCACCACGTCGCACACACCAACGTTTTACATCGCATGACCCAGATGCGAAAGAGCTCGAAGGCATAAAGCAGGCGGTTAGTCTATGACCAACGGTGCTGCTCATCGACCTTGCAAACTTTGAGTGTGAAAATGGCGGCACCTGCTTCACGAATCTGTCTCGGGCTGCGCGTGCGACGGAGAATCGCAAGGACCGTACCGCATTCGGAAGATGCATGTCAGCATACACCGTCCTGCAAATATGTCCGTTATGTCTTACAAATGCATAAGTGTGACCCGCCGTGACAGCACTTGTGCACATAGTTTTGTCAGAGATGCGATCGCTTCATATGGTGTTAGTTCGTTGCCAGGTGCGTGCGTGTTGACGACGAGCGAGACGCCGGTCGACAGTGCAAAATATCATCCTGCTTTTTTGTTGTCGAGAACGAGGGAAATAAAAACCTTTGTTCGTTGTTGCTCAAACCACTCCCCAAGCGGCCGTGTAGAACCGGCAATGTCGATGTGGTTCTCAAGGCAGTTTTGGGAGGCTTTCGTGAGCACCATCCTGCCGACACTGAGTCTCCTGCATGTGTCGTGGATGTTTCGGATGAACGGGATTTCCTCAATGGTCCCTTTCGCAGACTGGGTGTATAGCTTGACTTTTGACACCTTCACGCGGGTGGTGCCCAAGTCTCCCGGCACTCCCAGAACGTCGGGAAGTTCCTTGTGGCGTGTTCTCGTGTACAACGTTCATAGAGTTATTTTGTGGTTTACGGTGCGTTCATCACAGTTACCTGAGCTGTGTATTCGTCTCCTTTCTGACGTTCCTTCCCTCCCTGAATCACTGGAACCGCAGAGCACTGCGTCAAGCAAAAAGGCGGATGAAGACTGGGAAAATCCAGAAATTGTTGGTCGCTGCAAAAGGTGAGTTGCATCCAAAACTTGAACAATAGAGAGAAAGACAAGTAAATGCTGACATTCTTCTCATCGTTCTCAGGGCCGGTCATGTACCCCTGTATTCGTTCTGTGACGTCCCCACAGCTTTGAAATTTTGGTCGGAAGGAGGTGGGTGGAGTTCACGCTCGAAGCTGCCAAATTGTCTGCTGCTCAATGGGAAGTGGGATTTTCACCTCGCTGCTTCGCCGCAAGATACCCCGGTTGATTTTTCCCAATCCCACTTTGATGCCAGCCTCTGGGATGAGATTGATGTTCCTTCCAATTGGGAATGTCAAGGCTATGATCGTCCTATCTACACCAACATGTTCTATCCTTTCCCTTTGGATCCACCTCGGGCGCTGCGCCGTGGAGTGTGGAGCAACTCCTCGAATCCGTCGAGTGAAGGCGGCGATTTAAGTCTCATCGGAGGTTGGAAGTGGGATGATGAGCGCACAAATCCTAACGAGCTTGAAAACCCAACTGGTTGCTATCGTCGTGTGTTCGATCTTCCAGAAGGGTGGGTCGAGAATGGGCGCCGTGTTTTTCTCTTATTTGAGGGAGTAGATTCAGCTTTTTATTGTTGGGTGAATGGTCACCGCGTGGGATACTCTCAAGACAGTCGTCTGCCTGCAGAGTTTGATGTCACCGAATTCCTTGTGCCTGGAGAAAATTTCATAGCAACGCAGGTTATGCGCTGGAGTGATGGAAGTTACCTCGAGGATCAGGATCATTGGTGGCTAAGTGGTATCCATCGAGATGTGATACTTTACGTCAAAGAAGCTGTATTTATTGCCGATTATACAGTGAAAACTACACTTCCAGAAAAACTTGGTGGCCCGGCACGTGTTGACGTCGATATCCGTGTACAAGAAGCTGTCACGTCAGACGTCGCACTTCCTACAGACGTTATCGTCGAAGCTCTAATTTTTGATGCAGACGGCACACAGATTGCTGGTGTTACTGCCACTCCAGAAGACCTATCATGGTGCGACCCTGGTGAAGTGTACGGTCAGCCTTTCGATAAGGACCCACCGCAATTCAATCGTAGCGCACTTCTTTCATTATCAGTCCCTGCTGCTCGGCTATGGTCAGCAGAAGTTCCCTACCTGTACACCCTTGTCGTTAGGACATTGACTCCCAGTGTAAAAGGGAAATCTTTCAGTCACAGATTTGTTCCAGCATCAGATGTTGAGGCTTGCAGGGTTGGCATCAGATCTGTTTCTATTTCAGATAAGCAATTATGGGTTAATGGTGTACCTATCATCATCCAAGGCGTCAATCGCCACGATCACTGCCCTAAGAACGGCAAAGCAGTTTCAGAGGAGTCCATGTTGCAAGATGTGCTTCTTATGAAAAAGTACAACTTTAATGCTGTGCGGACAAGTCACTATCCGAACCATCTGCGCTTCTATGACCTCTGCGATGAATACGGTCTTTACGTATGCGATGAAGCCAACCTCGAAACCCACGGTTTTCACGCTGGAATGCACCCAACCCCTTTCTTAGCAAACAATCCTCAATGGAGGCAAGCTTACATTTCGCGGATGGCTCGCATGATCCAGCGCGATCGTAACCACGTCTCAATTATCATGTGGTCGCTTGGAAATGAGGCAGGATGTGGCAGTGGTCAACTAGCTATGGCTGAGTGGGCGAGAGCGAGTGATCCTTCTCGTCCCTTGCACTATGAATCTGGTGGCTCTCGCTCAAATTGTACTGATATCATCTGCCCCATGTATGCTCGAGTGCACACTTGTGAGAAGATGGCGTTTGAAGACCCGAGTGATCCTCGCCCTGTAATTTTATGTGAATATAGCCACGCGATGGGCAACAGTAATGGTAGTTTGGACAAGTATTGGAGATGCTTTCGCGAAAACAGTGCCGTGCAGGGTGGGTTCATATGGGATTGGGTCGATCAAGGACTCGATGCCACTGCACCTAGTGGAAAAACCTTCTGGGCATATGGAGGTGATTTTGGTGACAAGCCTAACGATGCCCAATTTTGCATAAATGGCATCGTTTTCCCCGACCGCACACCTCATCCTGCTATGGAAGAGTTAAAATTCTTGATGAGACCAGTAACATTTCAGGTGACTAATTTGCTGAAAGGAAACGGATCGCGTGAAATTGATAGCGAGAAGGTCGACCTTGAAACATGGATGAGTAGCACCCCACAAATTGTTGTGCGGAACTGGTTGAATTTCCTTTCTTTGGATCATCTGAAAACGACATGGGCGATCTTGGCCGATTGCGGTGCCACGCTTGAAGATGGAGTGCTAGAATTATCCTCTGTTCCACCAGATACTGAGGTCGAGTTGCCATGGAACGCTAATCTTCCAGATCTTGTTTTCCTTGCTAAAAAGGTGTTGATTTTGAAATCCGCTGCACAGACTGCCCCTTTGCACAACTGGTTTCTAGAATTCCGAACGACTGTAAGGGTTGGGACAAGGTGGTGTGATGCAGGTCACGAGGTTGCTCATACGCAGATTACTCTTCCTGTTCCTGTGAAAGGGTTCCAATTACCTTCAATGTTGTCCATTCCTAAATCACTATCAGTTCAGTCAGATGCGGTTCGAGTATTAACTCTGGGTGATGATCTGTTGCAGGTGCAATGTGCTGGTGGGGCTCACATGGCATTTCAACTCACAGGTCCACTGATTGGTACCCTTGTAAATATGGGTTCCAGAGGAAAGTTGATCCTCCAAGGTGGCCCGTTTCCATGCTTCTGGCGTGCTCCCACTGATAATGATCGTGGGGGTGAAGCGATTTCATACTGTGCGCGTTGGCGAAATGCTGGGATTCATCAACTGCAGACGGTTCAGAACAGTCTTCTACCTGTTACTCAAACTGCTGGTCCTGATGGTTCACTTCGTATTTCTGTTGTGTTAACCATGACTCCAGGTGGATCGAATAGAAAAGGAGTTGCTGGAATAGGCGTGACACTGACACATGATATTCAGACAAATGGCATCGTGAACTTGACAATGGTTGCAACAGCTTCAAAGTTGTTGCCACCCTTGCCTCGTGTAGGTTTGCGCATGCGTTGCTCCGGTGATTTGCAAGAAGTGGATTGGTTTGGCCGTGGCCCTCACGAATGTTATTCCGACCGGAAAGCATCTGCTACTTTTGGACACCATTCCTCAAATGCAGCAGACATGCACGTACCATACATTGTTCCAAGTGAGAATGGTGGTCGAGCTGACGTGAGTTGGCTTGCCCTTCGACAGCGCCAAGATGTGCCTCGGTGCTTTCCATTAAACAAAGGAAATAAATTGCGTGATTTACCTCAAGTAGACCGCGGTGTTGTGACACCAGCACCAGGGCTTCTAGTTTCAATTCCAGGAGGTAAGGTGGCACATATATCTGTTCAGCACCATTCTCTTGAGGATCTGGAGTCTTCTTCCCATGAATATCAACTTGAGGAAGCTACATCGAGAGGCGATGGTGCAGTTCATGTGCACGTTGATCACATGCATATGGGGGTTGGTGGTGATGATAGCTGGACTCCAAACGTACACTCAGAGTTCCTTATACCAACAGGAAATAAGTGGAAGTGGAGTTTGACACTAGCAGCTTTAGCACACGACGACGACGCGTTTGAGATGCATCGACACTTGCAATAGTGTGGAGAATGTCTCGTAGGATATTTTGGCTTCACAGACCACCGGTAGCGATAGCTAGTGGATGCATCGTTCAGCTAACGTACAACTTTGTGTAAGCGTGCAATGATCGACTACAGTACCTATCAATTCGTAAACTATTAGTTTCGTTGTATTCTACAAAGACTGCTATGTACTGATATATGTAGTCACACACATAGTCACTGTCAAAAGCACTTGAGATCCCTCGATCTATCAAATGACCGACTCCCTTGACAAGTGTATACGTTGGGTGACGGGGAGTACCTTCTGTGTGTAACTGCCTTCACGCCATTGGCCACTGCATACTATGCACGACAATGGACACGTATCTAACATGTATCCAGGGTTTTTGCCGCACTCATTCTGCTCAGCCCACGTATGACACGTTTCATGAGCATCAGCGCACTTGTCAGTGCTCACCTCTCTGCCTTCAAAAAACACACGTTGGTGTGCTTCGCGTGAAGATAATGGAGCAACATGAATCCATTTGGTCGCTGTCCATTTCTCACCACTTTCAACAGGACATCCTGCATGGCTACTGCCGCCGTCCAGCTCACCACCGACTTTCATACTCCAGAACAGTAACGCATCCCCTTTTTTTGGCTTCACAGCCTTCCCGTTATTCCCACAAACTGAAAACGCCGACGCGTTTCTCCCTTTTGGTATGTCAGTATTTGGAAACACTGTCTCACCTCCTCCCTGTTGAGCAATTTATTATGTGCACACCGTTTTTTTCGTGGAGTTAGTCAGTAACAGGGGCAGGAAGAAAACAAACAGGAGAACGGGACGTGAAGATCTTTTACACGTACCTCAACATCAGAAAGGTACATCAGCACTGTGGCTACTCGATTATTGAGCTTGCCAGCGTCGTGGAAAAAGTAGTCATAGTGTGCACGATATTCCTCGCCAGGCTTGTAGCGCAATACTTGAATGGGCTCACCATGCGATTCAGGAATTTGACTCCAGCTCGCTATGCGTCGCTCTATATTTTGTATCATCGCGTTCATACCTGAAAAATCATTCAAACAGGGTAAATAAATGAGGGGAACAGTTATTTGGAAACAGAGACAAACAGCAACAGGTGACCAGAACACTTTTACACACCTTTTGGAACAAACGAGCCAGTGGAGGTACGAATATCGCTGAAAGAGCTACCCCCATTCTCAGCATCCACCACACCAGACTTGTACATGTTAGGCTTTGAGTGTTCCTGCGCAAGGTAAATAAAAATAAACACGGAGAGTTGCGGTCAGCCGAGTAACAAAGAGAGGAACAAAGAGAGTTGCAGTCAGCCGCGTAACGAAGAGAGCAACAACTCGAAAGGCGATTCAACTCGCAAAACTTTGACTTACCACCAGGAAATCACATTCCTCATCTGACATGAAACCCTTGTAAAGAAAAGCCCTCGGATTATTAAGGGAGATGACTTGAATATTTCTCGGATTGAGGACGTTCATGGACAGGTCTGCCGCGCGCTGCATCATCAGCGACCCTGAGGGCACATTTCTTTTCCTTGCTTCGTGGTACAAAGAAGAAGTCGTGGGCGACCTTGTAGACTCGTTCTGCTAATGTGTGAAGTAAAAGTTGTAACATATGCGTGTCAGTAGCTAGTGAGAACAATAGACACGCGCAAATCTTTTAGCGAGCGATGTAGGGCCAGTGACGAGTTAATCAGGTCTACCTGGGAAATAAAGGTGTTGCAAGTTGCTAATACTTGCTGTGGAGTGAACGACTGTCGCTCATTCACCCACCTGTTTCTCATACGAGCGTCTTATGTCATTGTGTCCCGATGGCTGATCATCGAAAGTAGGCCCTTTACGGTTTGAGAACCGGTAACTGTCGTCGGCTTCGACTTCTGTACCTTTCTCTTTCGCCAGTATCGAAGGTCTGACGCGGCGATGCGGTACCTCAGACCCTCGATTTGATGAACTTAGCTCTGCTAAAGTCGGCTTTAGAGGTGGTAGAGCTGGCACTAGAAAGACGAAAGTAGTCAAGGTGAGAGTAAACCAGCCTCCGAAAAATGCAATGGCAGCAATTCTATGTCGCTGCATGTGCAGAAGCGTCTTCGTGCAGCTCGCGAGTGACGTTTCGCTGTATGCGAGTGATGATTGAGTGTCCATCAATTAAAATGAGCGAAATAAGACCAAGCAAAGAAGCAAGCAAATAAACGTAAATGAATTGTAATTACAAAAGCTCGTACTCATCGATCATCAGCTCTCTTGGTTCGATTTGGGTTTCCGATTTTTCTGAGCTGGACGCATAAGCAAGCTAGTTAGCTATCTAGGTGCCTGGCCCAGTTTTATTTCTTGTCGTCTCTCTCTGCTCCTTTGCAGACGCAGCTCATTTCGCCTGTCCGGTTCAAAGATACAAAATACAGGTCCTGGTCAGTTGGAGTTCGTGCAAGGGTGCAGTACCGACAACACGTGTTCAGCAATGAGAGCGATGGAACGAGAAATGTTTTCGGTATGCATGTGGACGAAATACTCACCTCACGCAAATAGTCCGCACGTCATCCTGAGGGAACGCGTCAAGATCATGAAGGACGTGACAATACCGGCAGTAGCGCTGTACAGGGCCATCTGCATGCAATCGCACCTGTGCAGCCCTCTTAAGGTTGAAATTAGGGATACGTATGTGTTAGAATGCGAAGGGAAATGTCGAGCGATGTGGGGTTTGCATACTTGTGTTTTCCTCACCTTATGCTCTGCACAGAGTTTAAGTTTTCGCTTGCACGGTTCAGAGAGATTCTGGCACGAGTAAATCATACACTGCGCGGCGGCACGTTTGGGAACGATCCCTTGGCCGTTTATGGTGCTGTGCAGCTGTGAGTCTCGTTTCCTTCGAACTCCTCCGCCTCCGGCATGCGCGCTACTATTGAGAACAGAAGTCATGCCGGCACCATCTGCTTGGTGCTGCCTAAGGTTGCCTGGAACACGTAATGGGTTGCCAGGGGTGCCATATCGGCCGCTGGCAGAATACGGAAGCGTCTGGCCCAACGCAGAGCTATGAGCCGGATGCGTAGCGACTGGAAAGTTGTGACCAATGCCGCCGATGCCGTGCTGAAAGTAAGCACCCAGCAAGCCAGGTTGATGATGCGGGAAAGAAGTTTGGAGCAGTACCGCAGGTTCGCGGGAAAAATCAGTAATGATGTCGTCGCAAAGACGATCACATGACTGAAGAGCACACAGCTCCGAAAGTAGACGGGCGGGTACTGAGTGAAAGTTATCTACTCCTTTCTCCATGGGACCTCCGAAACCGATGCTGATGCAGAGGGTCGTATGCAACGTTCGAAAATCAACTTGCTTGGCGATACAAGATGCGGCCGCGCGTCCTCAAATATGACAATTATCGCCCCACCCTCCTCGCGGACGTCGACAGGCGGGACTGCGACGACAAAATTTTAGACTGGTTTTTCATCACAAGCAATTATTCGCAGCAGGAGGTGTACGAGGTCGTATTAACATACTTGGCAGCAGTGCGTTTGCCGTCATTATTAGGACAGGCTTCCGTGCGAACGACAAAGCAGTTGGTGCAAGCTGCTCGACAATCGCCCTCAAAGCAGGGTACTTGCTGAGGACAGTACCGTGCAGTTTCCTCAACAGTATGGCGGAGGATCACGTCCTAGTTCTAGCACCAAAATCGTTTGCCTCGAAGCTCGGAAAACGGGAAGGGAAAATTGGTGTGCTGAACAACGATGTATCGTTTGATGTCGACGCAGGTGTGTAGACAAATCGTGCGACATGTTTTGGCGTTCTACCTCATGCCCGACATCTCTTTTTGCTGACAGCTTCATGTCTTCATTTCAACAGGGGTTGCGACCGGGGGGGAAAAGGGAGAAACGAGAAAAGGGACATTTCGCCGCCTTGTCAACCACTTGGAGACTTGGAAGACTTACGACGAAACCAACTTTGCGAAGAGCGCAGACGTGACGCACTTCATCGATTTTGGCGAAGAATCAAGAGAGAGCACGGTTGTGCTCCGTCAAAATGAGCTTTTACGGTGCGTGATGCAGCTGCTTGAGTGCTAGCTTTCAGCCCCAACTTCCTGCAGTAGACTTTCTTCTCACCGCGCATATCCACCCAATATTTCTGAACAGGTACACCACCTTGTCCAGCAAAGCTCCGACAACAGCAGCGGATTCTGCAGCGGAAGAGGCTGTTATGCATACGCTTACGCACGGGATGGCCAAATGTACCACGACAGTAGCGTTTCATGAAGATTTTGAAGATGCCTAGCCTTGTGTGATCACCGACAGACACATTTATCTTTGTAATTTGCAATATGTACGATCGATATTCTCGCCAGTCTGTTTTCTTCGTCGTGTTCCCTAGTCCAACCCCATACGCACGAGCACACGTGTTCCGTAGATGGTGAAGTCGGCGTGCATTTCTAGGAGCTGAAGAAGTGATGGCGGAGGCAAGCGCCAAGTTCAAGGAAGCTGTGCAGGTGAGGCAAACACGTTCCTGTCTCGAGGAAAAGCTATCAAATTTCCCCTTTCACCGCTGAATGATGACTAACCGAGATTCTTCGCATCGGTGAACTTCCAAAGGCTCTCCATCACCACCCTGAAGCAGAAGTAAAAAGACAAGCTGAACAATGGCTCGAGCGCTTCCAAGAAAGTGTCGAAGCTTGGACAATTTGTGATCAAGTATTGCACGATCCAACAAGCACACCTGAGGAGAACTTCATGAGCGCTCAAGCTTTGAAGCGAAAGGTTGTGCCATGTTCCCTGCCTCTCTCCCCGGACCGCCTTTTTCTCTTTCAGGTCAAGTTCAGCTCATTTTCTGCCTGATATCGCTTTCCATAAGGAAATCTCAACCTCTCCAAATCCGCTACTGCTCCTGACCACATTTCCCTCACTTCTCTGCGCTGTCTGAAAAGGTCCAACAAGATTTCGCTGAACTGCCGCCTGGGGCTATAGGATCACTTCGCGAATCTCTGGTCGCCTTGTTGTTGAAACATGGCGAGGGGCCAGTGCGCACACAGCTTGCGGTGGCGATGGCAAGTTTGGCGGCCCACTTGCCAGCCACAGAATGGGATGGTATCGGCGCATTACAGTGGTTAGCGACACGCATGTCTGGTGATGGATCCGACCAGACGCCTCTATCTTGCCTACTTGAACTTCTTATTGTGTTCCCCCAGGAAGCTGGGAGTTATCGTCCAGCAGTGCATCCTGAACGTCGTCGGAATTTTGCCCGTGAATTAATTTTGGAGAGCAAGTCTGCTATCACCATCATCACGTCCTGCCTGGAGAATCTTTCAGTGAAGACCAGGAAAACGTGCGAGCACGCCCTCGATGCGTACGCTGCATGGGTGCGATTGAGTCAAGGGCGCTTGCATGCTGATGATATGCCTCTTCAGGCAACACAGATTGACGCCGCAACCCTGCGTGTTCATCCACTCACGTTACTTACGCTGCAGTCTCTCACAGCACACGACTCGAGTCCTTCGCAATTTGACCACGCAGTCGACGCTACGTGTGAGCTGATCCGCGCGACAACAACAAAAGCTGACGATTCGGGGGACAATGATATACAGAGTTCCATACCCGCGTCTTCTTTGCAGCTGGTTCAAGTTATCGTTTCCAGTGTTTTGGCTTTAAAGCCTACCTTAATAGCAGCTTCACAGTCTGACGGCTCATTGGATGAGATTGCAAAAGGGATATCCCGACTTCTTGCAGAAATTGGTGAGGAGTATGTTACCATCATAGCTGAGGTAAGACTTGCCGCATGAAAAACATCCTTTGATGAAGACAATCCTTGTGTCTAACTGACGACCTTCTTATCCATTTTTCTTCCATTTTAGGGAAACCCGGAATCCATCGCTGTCGTTGAGTATATTCTAATAGTCACTGCGTATCCTAACACTGATATAGCGTCAATGAGTTTCGTGTTTTGGCATAAGTTATCTCGTGTACTTACTGGACGAGGACAAAGGAACCTGTCGCACGAAGGTACTGAAGAGCTCATTCGACGACGACAGCTGTTCTTTCCGGCATATGTTCGGCTCATTCACAACGTGATAGGTACGTCTATATCCCTGTGAGCCTTTCGGTATTCGGGTTATTTTTCCTGTTTGCACTTGCTGACTATTCTGTCCTCTACTTTTCGTCCCCTTCGATTAGACCGAGTGCAATGTCCTGAAGACTTTCAACATTGGACTGGGGAAGAGTACCGTGAATTCAAGCGAGTGCGCTACGCCATCGCTGATACATTAACAGAAGCAGCTTCAGTCGTGGGTGCTATTCAGACGCTTCATATCGTTGCGACGCCTATACACGAGCTTCAAAAGGCGGAAGCAACAGTCTTGACGCCGACAAATGATGTGCCCAATCTTGGCTTTGATTGGCGTCGCTTTGAGGCAGCGCTTTATTGTGTGCGGTCTATCAGCAAGGAGCCCCCGCCTGCTGGTGACCCCTTGCTACTATCGATATTGGCATCCCTACTCGATCTTCCCGAGCACCCACAACTTCTATATACTGCAGCGTTGACAATTTCCGCATACAGCGAATGGTGGGTGACTGTAATTTTAAGAAACCTTGCTTCAGCGCTCGACAACAAAGTTGGAATTGTTTTTTGTATCTTGTATTACTTACTTGTGTGAATACTGACGTAATTTTTCTCTACTTCGATCCTCTTTACAGGGTGGCTGCAAGCCTTGATCTTGGAACAGATTCCGTTTTGCTGCAGAAAATTTTGGGCGTTTTACATCGCGCTCTGATCAGCAAAAATACAGATACGCGAGGAGCTGCAGCTCTTGCCCTCAAGCACATCTGTGGTGGTGCTGCTGCCCACTTAGTGACTTTCCTTGACCCTCTTGTGCAACTTTATGTGATGGCGTTGAACTCTATGACAGTTTCACAAGGTACGACCCCAAGCCTATCCAGCTCTATGAGCTCGAACCATCTTGAAATGCATGCAGACGACGTCATCCAGATCATAGAGGGTCTTGGTCATGTGACAAGTGCGTTACCTGTGGAGCGAGCAGACCCTGTATTTTCTGTCTTGCTAGCTCCCATTTCAGTGCCATTGAGTGCATTGTTTCCAGAGGAACCGGTCAGTGCAAAGCCTGACGCAAACGTTGTGGTAAAGTACTTCGATTGTCTTGCCGCTGTCATGCGATATGTGTCGCATCCAGAGCTTATAGCGACGTCGTTCCACGAGCTATGGCCTATGGTCTCACGTTCTCTGGTAAGCTGTGGCAATACTGATGTGCGGTGTACCGAGCATATTTGTCGCTGTATAAAGTATGCAATCAGAACTTCGGGGTAAGTCTTGTCTCGGATACTTCCGCAGTTTCTGTCCTCTTCATTTTCGTTTTGTTTCTGCATTTTATATGGCTATGATACTGACCCCGATTCAAATTTATCGCCTTCAATAGACATCGCCTCGCAGACATTGTCAATTCGGCTGCTGCCATATATACATCACTCTTCGCTCAACGGCGCCAATCCAGTTTACTTTTTGCAGTAAATGAACTAGTCCGGAGCTTTGGTAATGATCTCTCGTGCTCTCAGGCTATATGTCTCAGCGTCGAGGAGGTGATCCTGAGAACAGCGACAAGTTTGCAGAATTTATCCGACTTTGATGAAGCCCCTGACGTTGTTGACGATGCATTCTTGCTCGTGAAAACTTGTCTCAAGTACTGCCCCAATGCGCTGGCAAATCCACGAATTGTGTCATCTGCGCTGGAAATGCTAATCATGGGGCTTCATATCCAGCACCGTGAAGCATGTTGCTCGATGCTTGATTTTATGCGCGAGTTACTGTACACTCGGAACGAAAACCTTGTTGAAATTCTTGGACAAATGTTGCCCCCACGTGGGGTGGCGTTGGTGTGTTCATTACTAGCAGGTGCGCTTGGCGCTTTGCCTTCTTCGCGCCTGGGTGATATCACTGACGTGGTTGCTGCTTTGCTGTCACGTACTGGTGTCCAGTCTATCGAGTGGCTACGTGAGGCCACGAGTCTCATCCCAGATCAGGCTGCGTCTCCAAGAGATAAAGACGTTTTTTTCCAAGCAGTGTCAAGGTTTGCTGACTCAGGAGATGTTCGCACACTTGGAAAATCGCTGGATGATCTAAGTGAGTTGTGTCGTCGCTCCAAAAAGCACAGGAACGCTGTCACGGAATCGCTTTTGCGAACGTAAAATTTGGTTGGCTGGCCAAGTTTGCGGCTGCGCTCCGCATATCACAATTTTACACTACATCCTTGCTTGTACTGTCCCAAAAAAAATGAGAAGACAGGTTATTACAGGATATATTCTTTTAATTGATGGGCGTTAGAAAGTATTTAGCCCGATGTATTACTTTCGAATGTATTGTTTAGTGATGCGTGTGAGTTGCTCGTAGATCCGAGAACAGCCTTTTTCATCACAAAATCTGTCGCTACTGCGCTCCTTTACTTGCAGCTTTGACCTTCTGTTCCGTCACTGATTTCCCTCGCTGCTATCGTTCCAACCTCGGACCCACTCTCGTCCTCGAGCTGCTCTGGTTGCGCTGTCACTGTTGTCATTTAAAAACTTTAACACGTGCACCTGCAACGACGTGAAAGCCGCGTTCGCCGCCATTCTTGGAGGAGGAAACTCCTGCCCTGTGAGCCACTTAAATAGTTCCGGGTTTTCTTCATCGAGTACTTGCGAGAAAGATGACAAGAACCCATCACTTTGAGAAGGCAGAGTTCGCTCGGCCCACTCGCCAACCATTATATCTAGCTCAAGAAACCCCCTCTGCTTCGCTCGATAGAGCAGACGTTTGATAGACTGATGAACAGATGAGAGAAAGAGAGTATTTTGTTTGGAAGCATCGTAAGTCAACGTGAGAATGGGAAGAGGCGTTGTTCAAAAGCACATGGGACGTACTGTTATCCGCTTCTCATCACTGAATCCTAATGGTGCATAGCCTACACCTTGAATTCGTCCATCCGAAGCGAACGAATGAGACCAAGCGTCGAAAGTTTCCAACCTTGTCGCGAGGGGCCTTCCGAGGAACGATCCGTTCGACGCGAAAACGCGGGTGTGGAAAGACACGCAACTCGATCTTCTCGTGAAACAGGCGTACTCCCTGAACAACCTTCTATGCATGCTCATCATAGATCAGCGTCTCATTTAAATCACTTGCTACAATGTATAGTGACGCTTGCGAGTTTCACCTGATCCACGTGTATCCACTTGCACCGTCTTTGAAGCCCAGCAAGAAAGCGGCAACGCATGATATACACGTCGGCGGTTCGTACAAAGACTGCTTCTCAAATTAACCCATAAATCGAGATACCCGACATATTTCTTTTTGTGATAGAAATATCACCCTCTCGTTTCTGTAACATCATACTTACCTGCTCTGTCGTTCCGGTGCTCATGCAGACCGGGCGGGGTCTCGAACTGCTGCCCTAGCACTACGGTCGCGGCGAAAGACCGGAACAGTCCTAGAGGCTGTCTCCGAGAGACAATTTATGGAAGGGTGAGGCTGCGTGCGCGCGGCCCTCGCCCCTTCAAACTCCACAATCGCACATCGCGAAAAATGACGTCAGTCCGTCACAAACGCAGAGGTTTCTATGTAGCTGCAAAAAATCGGGCCTGCAAAGCTACCCTGCATTCACTCGTTCAGGGAGAAATGAAGTCATGCTGCTGTATTTTCGAAACTGTTTTCAAAGCAGAATCTTTGGCAGCGCTCTCTTGAAGGACTTCCGTGAAAATGGCTCGATCTCCTCAACACCAGATGTAAACACCTGTGTCGTTCTACGTAGGACTCGATGGTTTTGTCTGACGGAGGTTTGTTCCTTTGTTGTTGTGTTGAGAAGTCTGATGTGTCAGACAAAAAATTTTGTATCCGGGTAGATGACTGGGTCTCTCTGTTGTTGGCAGTAAAAGGCGGCAAACAAGATTTTTTGAACCAGTCCCCAGGTATAAAGTGTGCAAAGTCCTCTGCGCAATAAATACTTATGTTATGAATCAAGAATCAAACTTGAATTATGGGCGAATTTGTTTCGCACATTCGCTTGATCTACAAAGATTTCTGAAAACTTTGAACCCACAACGCGAGGTTGCAATCTGTATTCTTCACAATTATTATGTAAGCGGCCGCACCAACATTTCAAATACCTTTCTCGGCCTTTTGGCTAAGATCAAGTGTAGTATCTGTTCTTATCAGTTTAATAGCTGGTAGACTGGACAATGTTCCAGTTTCACTATTAACTTAATTTTTCAGGGAGATGACCCATTAGTTGTGCTTGCACAGCGGGAAGTCGGTATGGCTGCGGCATTGCACAACCCGTCGCGGACGTCCATCCCTTATACAACCCTTAACAAAACGAAACACTTCGCAATCGATTGGTACAATGAAGGTGGATTCAGGGGATATGCGCTGTGAAGCTTGCGCGCGCACATTGGATTGGGATGAAAATAATTTTATCTCTTGTTTTCACTTCCTCTCGCTATCACCAATATTTCTCTTGCTGTGCTCAGGAAAAGTGAGGGCTTTTTCCATCTCGAACTTTACTTCTATCGACCTCAGACTATAGCCTACGACCATCATCCACTTCACCATCCTAGATAATTCCGTGTTCGTCACCTCTGATGTCGTCGACGCGAGCTTGCATGTGTCATCAGTGCCAAGAAGTCTCTTGATGAGAGCGTTCATAGCGTCAAGCACATCCACACCAGCATCACTTGTTAGATCACGGAGGTTTTCAGGCTCCATGCTTTTAATATAGTCAAGCAGCTCACTTTGCCGTTGATATGAGTCATTTGGCGTTTGTCTGAGACGCTCGACTTCTGCACGCAGTGCCTCTATCTCAGACTCGAGCTCAGAAACATATTCAACCGCATCCGGGGCGCCATCGCCCGGTGCTGTTGAGCCCGTTGGCATCGCACCCTTCAGAGAAGCCCTCGTGGATAAAACGCTCTTCTGCAACTCCAAACGATATTGGGCATTTCTAAACATGTACCCCGTCATCATCATGCTAAACATCAGCTGCGCGAGGTTCTCGGTGACACTAGATATCGACATGGTGAAATACTCTGCAGGAAGTGAGCCAAGTAAGCTTTTTATTGTTTCGCGCATCGCCTCCTCAACCTCGGGCGGAGCAAACTTCGAGAAGTGCTCGGAATGTTCCAGTTCTACCTCATTGACGTACTGTAACAGGAAATTTCGTCTTTTCACCGCGACATGTGGTTTAATATCTCCCAGTTGCGTGCCAAGGATGTTTCCACTCGAGGGAACGAAGGTGTAGTCCTCATCGGCTCCACCACTAAATTTATCGTAATGAGCTTGCGTGCACGCTGGGCGGCGATGACTGTGCCTTACGGCGATGCGTGTCTTGGGCTTGAGCACGATAGGTGCTAGCAAACAACGCCACATCACCCTTCCGCTGCTGCTCATTTCGGCCGCTGCTTTCGCGTGACAACGAGAAAGGCTTGCTCGTGCGTCCCGAAATGAAATTCTCCTCCATTCGCGGTTATTAGATGCTTGCGAAAAATTTCATGCTTACCCCGCTTTTCCCGGAAAAAGCGCCCGAAATTGTAAGCTCTTCGCTTCCAATCGTGGTGCAGCATTCTTCGAGGCCCGAACCCACGGAACCAGGGTACCCTCGGCGCAATGCTAGCGTCAAGATGTTGTATTATACCGAGCAGAGCCAAACGCATTCCTGAGGGTTCTGCCGCTCTTGGTGACACGAGCCAAAAGCTGCTGCATGAGAGGTTTTTTTCGAACCCCTCCTACCGCCGCCGCCGCAAAACAGTGATGGCTGTCGCCAACGGCGGAACAGCGACTGAGGGCGAGGATAACTCAGTGAATGATAAGTCAGCTTCCATTCAGGCTCTCGGTTTGGAGGATATCGGCGTTGACGTGGATGAACTGAGCAGGTTCGAGCCCCTCGCGTTGACACTCGAAAGCCCGTTCTAGCACCGCCGCCTCCAAAATCTCATGAAAAGCAGCGACGTATTTTTGTCCTGACCTTTTTTTCCATCTTCAATTCTCAAAACGTTTACAACAGGGACATCGGCATTGTTGACAGTACGGAAACGATGGCGTTAAATCGTGAGCACGCGATTCCCGGGTCTGTTCGTGTAACGGACGGACGCGGTGGACTCCCCAAAGTCACCCTCACGCATCCAAGCGGAAGCTGCTGTGATGTTTATCTTCACGGCGCAAACATCTTGTCTTGGGTCCTGGCTAACGGTGGTGAAGTGTTTTACACACCCGACGGTACAGACTTTACAGATTTTTCTGCAATTGAATGGGGCAACCCATTTTGCTTTCCACAATTCGGCGTGGGAGGCGAGCGTGCGGGTGCTCCTCTTGGTGAAAACTCAATTCCTGTCGACGGTTTTGTTAAGGAGATGAAATGGTCCATCGTCCAGACCGGCCTTCATGAGGATAAGCATGGAGAGTTTCCTCATGTCACTCTTGAGGTATTTGATACGGAAGCTACGCGGGCTATGTGGAATCACAGCTTTCACTTAATGATGGATATATCATTAGAGCATTCTGCCATCAACGTTTCAATGAATGTGAAAAACACAGGAAGTGAACCATTCGAATGCGCTGCTGCGCTCAAGTCGCACGTTGCGGTGGCAGATATTGAAGAACCGACGACCAGCTATGTTGGACTAGAAGACTGCGTCTACTTAGATAACACGCTTCATCCGACAAAGCCAAGAGTACGTTTCACTGACGAGACTGAGGACCAAGAGTGGCTTCAGCTGGACGGTCCAACTGATCGAGTATACATTAACACGCACAATGACACCGGTGTAGAGGTTGGCACTGGCTGCACAGTCTTCGTGCGTGACATGTCTCCTCTTGGGGTCGCCGGTTTCGGTGATCGTGCGGTTTTCAATCCATGGAAAGAGAATGATAAGGATAATTATCGATGGTATGCGGGACTCGCCATCGGCGCAATTGGTAAACTCATCAAAATTGAGCCTGAAACGAAGCATACGAGTGAAGTCCGATTTGAGGTTGTGGATATGGTGCGTACTCAGTCTATCCAGAAGAGAAAGGATGTACACGAGAAACACGCGCTGCGCAAAATGACCGAGCGACCAAAGTATGATCTCATGGCCGATGAATTGCCCTCGGATCTTCAATAATAGCTTGTAAACCCTCCTGCACGTCAATGAGGAGCAGCTCTTGTGAAAATTAAGATTTATTTTCATTTCATTTTAGGTTCCTATACATTGCGTGCCTCTTTCAGCGATACGACCCTGGCTTTGCCTTTTCCATCTACGAATGAAAAGGTGTCAGAGTCCTCAAGGTGTGATTTTACTTTCTCCTCGTATTCTTGCCTGCTCTGTTTATGTTCGTCTTTCAGAGACAATTTCTTGAGCAACCTTTTCGATAGATCAGAGAAAATAACAGAACCACCGGCTTTCTTGATGATCTTCTTGGCAACCTTCACTATCATCGGACCGTCAAGAGTTTCCTTAGCCGTCTCTTTGCAAACTTCAATGTCGTCCCCTTCGTCTGACTTATCAGAAAACTTGAACTTTTTCCCTGCAAAATCGCTCTTCATAGATTTTACAATCGTAGTGCCGACGCCAAGACCCCGCTTGCCCCGGTTTGCACCGTCATGGGCTGCCATCGCGAGTCGCTCTTGATCAGCTTCATTAAAGCCTCGCTTGCTCCGACCCGTTTCTTCAACTTCCTTTTCCTGCGTCCCACTATCGTGATATCCAGAAGGGATGAATCCAACTGCCCAACCCCACCATTTTTTAGGGGGAGGTGGGATTATGTGCAGTGACTGCGACGTGATATATTTGTTTTCGGGCGGCACAGTCTGCGACAGTGTCTTCTTTCTCTTCTCTTCTCGTTTCTCGCGTTTCCGCTTCTTCTCACCTTTGACTTCCTTCTGCGTAGAATCCCTTTCGACCGTTTTGCTTTCTAAGTTGGCTTCTTCGACAGCTTGTCCTTCGCTGCTGTACACGGGCGCAGGAGCGGCTGAGAATCCTGCAATACCTCCCAAAATGGCGTCCAAATCCGTTGCAGAATAGTTCTGCACCCGTTTCTGTGATTCTCTCTTCTGGTACCTACCCTGATGCGCCACCGACGTACTGCCCACCCGAGATGTTTTCTTTTTCACCTTCAGCCCGACATCGTCGGATTGCACTAGAGGCTGCTTATCGTTTGTGTCCTCGTTCGATGCCTTCGAAGTATCACCGGTAGTGTACGTTTGATTCAATCCCTTCAGTATAGTTTCGAAAGAAACGGCGTTCAAAGTCCAGTCGATCTTCCCGGAAGAGTCAGACCTTGCATCCGCTCCTATCCCTGAGTTCATAGCTCGCTTTTTGGCGTGGAGGTGTTTCACGAGTCCCGAACCGTTCTTCCCGATGCCCTTTCCCTCTTGCCAACCCATCGAGGCGAGCATGCGCATTCCGAACCCATCTCTCTCAATACCTTGGTAAAGGCGCCCGCGGCTGACGGAGTCTGCCATGGACGAGGCGGCAAATTCGGAGGAGTCGGGGGCGGCGCCGCCGCCAAGAATGAACTCGGCAAAAATACTTGCTTGCTTGATGAATCGTCTTCATTTTTCTCTCTTTACTCTTTCAAGTGTTTCTCAGTCTTGCCTGCGGGCCGTTGTTCACCCTTTAGGTAGAAGACCCGGCGACTCATGCTGAGGCTATTACACTCCCCGTGTGTGATGTTGACTTCGGTACGGTGTGGCTTCTCTCGGTCTTACCGTATTCCTACACAACAACCCGCCCGAGCAAGACAGTTTTGTCGTCCAAACGGCGCGTGTCGCGCAATGTCAGCCGTCTCTTCGCACGGACAAAGAAGCGGGGTCACACTCTGCGTAGAGGGAAACATTTCTGCTGGGAAGTCAACATTCCTCGCCGATATTATAGAGGGCTCCAAGATTCTCAAGGTGCGTTCCACTCAATTTCCATTGGCACTGTCTCGAAACGCGCTCCTCCTGGTTCTGATTCTTTCCCTGTCCAAAACAAA
>MDSY01053574.1_pt1 | contig 36880 bp, 31 predicted proteins | sample 811131 | NCBI WGS metagenome assembly MDSY01 (sample SAMN05326643, study PRJNA326480) | marine metagenome | isolation source: seawater | place: Atlantic Ocean: South West | collected 2010
AGCGACCTGATACATACACTGTCGCTCCGGTTGCACCAAGTGCTAAAGCAGTGCCTTTACCCACGCCACGACTACCACCTGTGACTAATACTACTCGATTATTTTTTAACGCCATGAAATGTCCTTTTTAAGTTTAATGCTAATGAATGAGTGGTTAATGTTAACCGGGTCTCTGGCCACCACAAAGAATGTCAGTGACAAGTTCTGTATCCATATATTCTTTTAGCCGGTAAATCTTTTCATCTTTTATTTCAAATAAAAAATGGTATTGATTATTGTAATGCTTACCGGAAACATGAATCCCGTTTGATTCGGCTTCGACGGCAACACGGTTTTCTTCTGCAGTGATATGGTTGATGTTGAAGCTAAGCTTAGCTGGAAAAGCTTCTAACACTGCTGGTGCAAAACTTTTTATTTCATCGAGGCCCCGACTACCAGAAATAAGCGTATTCCCCATCGTTTCTACTCGACCTTCTGGGTGATAAGCATCAATAATCGCTTCAGTATTACCTTCACTCATTGCGTTTATAAATGCAGTGACAAATAGTTTATTTTTTTCAATTGACATCGTTTTTTGCCTTGGTTTGTTTGTCGGCTTGCTGCATGGCAACAATAGCGCTGCCAGTTGAATGTTCTAATAATAAGTAAATCTGGCCGTCCCAGCCAGGCTCTACGTCTCGAATTCTTCCAATATCTTTAACAATCACTTCTGCATTTGTCGGTTCAGTTTTTTTTGTGCTAATTCTTAAAAGGTCGTTACTGGCCAGAGTAGCTACTAGCAAGTCATTATTCCATTTAAAAAAATAACCTTTGTTCATTTTTTCATGACCAAAATCAGAGGTATTTTTTGCTTGATAAAAAGCAATACTTGAAACGCCAAGGGAAGGCGTCCAGTCGATTTTAGTCGGCTCTAGATCGTTGGGGTCAAATACGATGCCTAATTGTTTGTCGTAATGAATAGGCGCTCCATCATAGTCTAAACCGAGACTCACTAGCGGCCAGCCATAATTCCGCCCAGGCAGAAGGACGTTTGCTTCATCGCCACCGCGAGGTCCGTGTTCACTTTGCCATAACACCCGCTGTTTTTTATCGAAGCTAATGCCTTGAGGGTTTCGATGACCTAAAGTCCAAATAGACGGCAATGCATTCTTATTATTAATAAAAGGATTGTCAGTAGGAATTCGGCCATCATCATGCAAGCGAAGAGTTTTACCATAGGGTTTGTTTAGGTCTTGTGCGCCAGCATAGTTAGCGATCATGTTTCCGAGGGTTAAATATACATAGCCAGAATCATCAAACGTAATCCTAGCCCCCATACCTACTTCAATACCCTCAATATAGGCATCGGGCTCTGCTCGCCAAATAATTTCCTCATCAACCCAGCGATCGCCTTTGAGGCGCCCCCGAATTAATTGCACCATGACGACTGACTTTTTTGTTTGCCTACTGAGTGCGTTGCAATGGTTGCAACGGTGGCCATGAGATAAATAAATCCAACCGTTATCGCTATATTGAGGGTGTAACTCTACATCATGCATCCAACCGCTTCCCGTGTAAGTGGCGCCACGAAGAGTGCCGTCGTCAAATACTTTTGGCGTTTCTTGGATCAGTAGTTTACTCTCGCCATCGGCGCTGATAAGACTCAAACCAATAGCTTTTTCAGTGATTAACACTCGACCGTCTTTCAATGGTGCAATAGAATAAGGGTGCTCTAAGCCATGATAAACCTGTCTAAGCGTATAATCATGTTGTGCGGTTTTTTGAACAGTGGTTGGAATTTCTGGCGGAGTACCTAAGCCAAGAGTGGCATCGAGACTATTAGCTGAACGCTTCTCTAAGATATAAACAGCTAAAGCTTTTATTTGATTTTTAGTTAAGGTGTCATTCCATGCTGGCATGCCGCTGCCAGCGAAGCCACTGCTGATGTTCGCCATGAGCAAGCTAAGGGTTTCACCATGGATGAGATCAACGTTGATTAGCGCAGGACCTATCGCTTTACCCTCAAGCTGTTTGCCATGGCAGACGCCACATTGAGCCAGATACAGCTCTCCAATTTTATCGCTGGCAACCCAGGCATCTCTACTTTCTTGTTTTTTTTGCTCTGCTGCTGACGATTTTTCTGCAGCGATACCGTTTGCGCTGGACAAAAGTGTAACCAGTAGCAAGGCTAAATAATTTCCGTTGATGCATTGAACAAGCTTTGCTTGGCTTAAAGACAGTAGTGAGAATTTTAGCCGCATGACAGCGCCCTTTTAAGGTCTTTTAACCTGGCATGGCTTGATAAGCGTGGCCCCAAAAATCACCTTCAGTCGACTCGGTCGGTGGGTATTGACTCCAGTCGTCTATTTGCAAACCATCATAGCCAAACTCAACTGCGATACCGCCAGGACCAACAGAATAGAAGCTCAGCATGTTGTCATTACAATGCCGACCTAATGTAGACATAATTGGAACATTGGCTTGGTTGACGCGATCAAGGCATGCTCCAACCTCATCAATACTGGTGACCTCGAACATCATATGTACGATACCGACGGGGTGAGGAAAGTTTGCCAAGGCTAAACTATGATGTCGCGAATTGCTGGCATGCATAAAAATGATACGCAGTTCTGGTACGCCTTCTGCCGGTGGCGGCATACGTAAGTCATCGCTCATGCCGAAGCCCATGGTGTCGATATAAAAAGCATGTGTTTCTTCTGTAACTGGTGCGGGGATAACAGCATGCCCTAAGCCCATATTGCCGGTGACAAATTCTTTTATGCCAACAGGTGAAACAAAAGGCACGTCGCATTCGACTGTTGAAGTGCGACCATAAAATATTTCAAACGGATTTCCTGATGGGTCGCTCGCGCTCGCGTATTCGGTCACACAACGTAAATCAGCACCCTGGTCATCGCCTACAGTGACGCTCGCATTAACCGATTCAAGTTTAGCGATCATGGCCTGATAGTTTTCTTTGGAGCCCATATCCCAACCGCAGCCCAACATCTTACCCTGATCGGCAACTGAAACTAAAATTCTAAACGGTGCATGATCCATTTTAAGAAAAGTATGATCGGTAAATTCGGGTCTTTCGATTGGCATGAGGCCCAAAATATTTGCACCGTAGTTTCCCCATGAGCCCAGTTCCGTTTCGCTAATGTGAATGTAAGCTAAGTTTGCAACGCTCATAATGATTCCTATTGGCCAGTTAATAAATAACAGCGGTAAAAGTGATTATCATACGATTCTTTGGTGACTTGATTATACTTTGCTAATTCCTGCGTTGGCCATGATGCCAGTGGCTAGATTGACAGCTTGTAACCCGTCTAATGCGGGTCTTTTTAAAAATTGAGTAAAAAATCGTTGGTAATGAGAGCAATTATCAACAATTGACGCTAGTTCCTGGCGCCGAGCTGTTTTATAATTATCGGCTTTTTTAGCCTTATGAGAAAATGATATGAGCGAAGTATCTTCCGCCGCCGACCGTGTTTTAGCTGTTAGTAATAATTTACCTATTCATTCTGAACTTCCTGTTCATAGCGGTAAGGTTCGCTCTGTTTATTGGTTAAGTCAAGCAAATAGTCAGCGACTTATCGCTAGTGAAGGTTATGATGTGGCGCCTGATTCAGAGTTGGCTGTAATGGTCATCAGTGATCGTATCTCAGCGTTCGAGTGCATTTGGCGAGGCGAGGGCGGTATGGCTGGAGTGCCCGGAAAGGGTGCTTCGTTAAATGCAATATCTAACCATTGGTTTAATTTATTTCGTGAGCAAGGATTAGCTGATAGTCATATTTTGGCAGTACCGCATCCCTTAGTATGGATTGTCCAAAAAGCTCGCCCCGTGATGATAGAGGCAATTGCGCGACAATACATCACAGGGTCTATGTGGCGTTCCTATAGCAAGGGCGAGCGCAGTTTTTGCGGCATTCAATTGCCTGAAGGACTCACTCGTGATCAGAAATTACCAGAGTTACTTATTACGCCTTCCACTAAAGGGATTTTGCACGGCATTCCTGGGGTGCCTGAAGTCGACGATGTGAATGTTACACGCCACGATATTGAAAAAAATGTATCGGCTTTTAAATTTCAACAAGCCAGTGATATTGATCATTACGAAACGTTATTACGTGAAGGTTTTGAAGTAATAAGTACCGCCTTAAAAAAGGTAGACCAAATCTTTGTCGATACTAAATTCGAGTTCGGTTATGTCAACGATGCTCAAGGTAATGATAAACTCATATACATGGACGAGGTGGGTACACCTGATTCCTCACGAATGTGGGATGGCGAACAGTTTCGACAAGGGCATGTGGTTGAGAACTCAAAAGAAGCCTTTCGGCAGCTGTTGCTGAATCATTTCCCTGATTCAGATATTCTATTAAATAAAGATCGAATGGATGAACGCGCAGCACTAGCTCGTGATAATGAACTTCCTGAAGAAGTGTTGATGACCGTTTCTTCGACTTATGTAGAATTGGCAGAAAAAATTATAGGTCGTACCTTGCCACAATCAGATAACCCTCAAGCTGAAATTCTTGATGTATTAAACGAGCAATACGGCTTAATTCGATAATTAAAAATAATGTTAGATGATCTTAACCATGAATAGCAACTATCAATTGTTGCGTCGTTATACGCAAAGTTTGCCTGCCGGTCAGCTCACCTGGATTGGTCTGAGGCCAGCCAGAAAAAAGCAAATGCATGAAGTCGAGCATGTCCAAGCCATTAAGGGCTTGGGCTTAGACGGCGATCGTCGCTGCCGAGGTAGCTTGGGTTCCGCCAGACAAGTGACAATTATTAGTGAGGAGTATATTGCTCAAATAGAATATTTTATGTCGCTGAGTCGTAAGTCTGGACAAGGTGATATTTTTGGTGATTACCCCGCCATTACGCCCGCCATGCTCCGTAGAAATTTAGTGGTGAGTGGCATCAACTTAACGGCAATTCGTCATCAGCGACTGCGTATCGGTGACGTTGAATTAGAAACGACGGCCCTGTGTGACCCTTGCTCGCGAATGGAGGAGGCACTGGGCGAGGGTGGTTTTGCCGCCATGATAGGTCATGGCGGCTTGTGCGCCAAAATTGTTCGAGGTGGAACCATTCGGCTCGGCAATTCAGTTGAGTTGATTACCTCTTAGTTTTGCAAGGCTGAGAACGCACGGTTTATTGTGGTTATGGTGCACCGGGCAAAAAGTCGATGTATTTGCCCGTTGTCATGCCACCATCAACCGCGATTTCTGCACCCATGCAATGAGCCGCATCTTCACTTGCTAAAAATGCAACCACGCTTGCGATATTTTCAGGTTCTGCGCCTTGTTGTGCAGGGTATTGTTGATAGGGCTTATCAAAATCAGCTTTACCCATTGCGGTTGGATTAGCCATTGGCGTATTGACGCCGCCAGGATGGACTGAATTAACCCGAATACCTAGTGGGCCAAGCTCCATCGCTGAGGCCTTAGTGTAGCCTCTTACCGCCCACTTTGAGGCGATATAAGCGGAAAGCCCGTTAACTGAAGACAGTCCCTCTGACGACGACATGTTGACAATAGCACCGCCTCCTGCCTTTGAGATAAAAGGTGCGGCGGCTTGTGTGCCCAGCATCACTGAAACTAAATTAATATTTAAGATGGTTTGAATGTCGTCTAAAGAGTAATCCAGGAGGCCGTTAAAAAAACAGACGCCCGCATTATTAACCAAAATATGTAAGTTGCCATAAGTGGCGATTGTTTGATTAATCACTTTCTGCCACTGTTCTGGGCAGGTGACATCATGTTGAATAAATAGCGCTTGGTCACCTAACGCGGCGGCGGCGGCGTTGCCGGTCTCGAGATTAATATCAGTAATAACGACTTGTGCACCTTCATCAATGAGTCGAGCGGCCGTCGCCTTACCGATACCGCCAGCCCCACCGGTGATAATCGCTGTTTTCCCCATTAATCGCTGATTTAACATTACGCTCATCTTTTTATTCCTTTGGTGATCAGTGATTCCTTTTCGACATTCCTATTACTGGATATTAAATTGTTTTGCATCAGGTGCTAATGTCCATTGCCAGTAATCAGCAAGACGCCAAGGCGTATTGGTCGTGATATTACCTTGTGAGTTTTTATACCAGCTGTCGGTGCCTTTATGCACCCAAACAGTTTTGGCGAACTCGGCTTGAACGCGTTGATTATATTCTTTATTGACGTCGGCTTTTATTTCAATTGTGTTTGCTTTCGCCATTAGCTGAAGTTCAATGCATTTTAAAATATAGCGAATCTGGCATTCAGAATTGAAAAATAGAGTGCCGGCATGTGCAAGATTAGTATTGGGTCCATACATGCAATAAAAATTAGGAAAATCAGGTACGGTGATGCCTAAATAGGCTTTTGGATCGTCGCCCCATACGTCACTTAATAATTGATTGTTTCGACCAGTAATTGCCATCGGATAAAGCCATTTATTGGCATGAAAGCCAGTGGCGTAAATGATGACATCAACGTCAACATGTTGTGCTGTAGAACTGGATCGATAATGAATACCGGTGGCATCTATTGATTCAATGCTGTCGGTTATTAATTCAACATGCGGTTGCTGTAAGGCTTCTAACCAACTGCCATTATCTTGCAAGATGCGTTTTACAAAGGGAGGGTAGCTAGGCACAACTTTAGCGAGTAGTTCAGGGTCATTAATTTGACTTTCTATCCATTGTGTAGCGTGTTCACGGTACATATCATTGGCGGCATTAATTGATCGATCTTGATCTGGCCAAGAATCATCTCTTATTAATGTTGGCAGAAGTGCGTCTGCTGAGACCCAAAATAATAGAAATCGGTAAAACCGGTCATAGTAGGGAATGTTGGCTAAAAGCCATCGAGTTGCTTGGTCAATATCATCATGGTAGCCAGGGTTTGGAAACATCCATGCAGGCGAGCGTTGAAACACTTTCATATTTTTTGCTAGCTTGGCCATTTCAGGTGCTAACTGAAAAGCGCTTGCACCGCTTCCGATGACTGCAACAGTTTTTTCTTTAAAGTCGAGTTGATGCTGAAATTGTGCGCTATGGAATTGTGCGCCATTGAAATTATCGGCACCTTTTATGTCAGGTATTTGTGGTCGGTTTAGCTGGCCGACAGCTGAAATAACGCTATTAGCAAGCAGTGTTGTTTGCTTACCGTCGAGATGATTTGTAGTCGTAATTTGCCAGCGATTTTGATGTTCGAGCCAGTTAATTGACGTTGCTTCAGTGTTAAATCGTATTGACGATTGCAAATGATATTTTTCTACACAATGATCAAAATAAGATTTCAATTCTTTTTGTTGTGGGTAAAACTGCCGCCAGTTGTTGCTCGGCTCAAAACTATAGCAATAAATCTGGGCGGGAATATCGACACGTGCGCCTGGGTAAGAGTTTTCATACCAGGTCCCACCTTTGTCAGCATTCTTTTCAAGCAAAATATAAGGAATATTATTTTGCTGAAGGCGAATCGCTGCTAAAATACCTGACATCCCACCACCGATGACCACTACAGTGTATTCGCTTAGCGATGATCTTAATTGCGGATCCAAAATAAATTCACGAGGATCCGTTTTTTCTAACGCCAGCTCTTCAAGCATCATCTTGCTAGAATCTATTGGTAATTCTTGTCCTGCGGTGAAGCACATAAGTTGATAAAGCATTTCATCATTGGGTAATTCAGGCAGTGAAAAGTCATTTTTCTGATAGCTTTTTATGACCTCAAGTGCTTCAGCTCTTATAGCATTTTGATCGTCTATAGGCATAAAGCCTTGGACCTCGCCAAGCATACCTTGGCCCGGCTTGATGATGCCATTCAGTCGAGAAAAATCACCATCAATAAGCATCATCGCTGACATGAGTGCAGGAACACTTGCAGCATTTAATGCTTCAATAATCACGGCCTCGTCGTCATTGAAAGAGGGGTAGCGGTTTTTTTTATTCACGATTAAGTCCTGTCAATTAAATAGTACTATTGAGCATGAGTGCCAATAATTCGTCTGCGGAAGGAGGAGCTTTTTCTTGCATTATCGCTTCAATACGTAATTTTAGCATGGGCTTGAATTCGCCTTGCGGAAAAATCCAGAATTGATCCTTACTCATGGCATCAAATGTTTTGCTGGCGACTTGCGCTGGCGTAAAACCATTGGCGCACATACCTGCCACGGCATTATGCATTTGTTGCTCAGCCTCCGAGGCAAGTTGGTTGTGTTCTTCGCTGGGTCGTAGTCGATCAGACTCCCATATCCCTGTGGCTGTATCACCAGGACAAAGACAGGCAGCGCTTATTGGCGCTTGTTCTAATTGAAGCTCCGCATGCAGGGATTCAGTGATGGCGACTACGGCATGCTTGGTTCCTTGATAAGGCGCCATATAGGTGCCACCGCCTAACAGTCCGCCAATTGAGGCAGTATTGATGATTTTTCCAGGGCTTTTTTGCAGTAACATTTTGGGTATAAAACTATGAATACCGTTGACTACTCCCATTACATTCACGTCAAAGTTCCAGCGCCAGTCTTTTATTGAACGCTCCCAGCTTTTACCGTCGATTAATACGCCGGCATTATTGAATAATAAATTAACCTCACCGTGCTTGGTGAAGCAGTGAAGCGCCAGGTCTTCTACTGCATCTTCCTTTCTGACATCAAGCGGATAAATTTCGATTCGTTCTGGGTTGGCTGAACTTTTTTGAGTACTGAGCAGGCCTTTTTGATCGATATCAGCAGCAATAACTAACATTCCCTGGGCTGCACAATGCTGAGCCAGCGCGGCCCCAATTCCGCTGCCAGCGCCAGTGACAACGGCTATTTTTTTGTTCCAATCTGTCATAGTGACCTCGCTATTTATATTATATTCATGTGTTGCCTAAAACTTTATTTAATGCATCCATTCGTATTTTTCGATACTTAGTGGTTGTGTCACAGTCGACAAATTCGTAGCCATGAACAGCACCTTTTGCTTCGACTAAGGTGACTTCAACGCCCGCTGCCTGCAACGCGTTCGCATAATCAATCGCCTCGTCCCTTAATGGATCAAATTCAGTCGGTTCTACATAAGCCGGCGCTAAACCAGTCAAATCATCACGATGAATCGGTGAGGCATAAGCTGGAATATGTTCGTTTCCTTTTTTGAAGTCACTGCCCCGTAAATAAACATCCCACATAACTTTATTATTGTTAGTGGTCCATAACGGGGTATCTTCAAAGGCGGTTGCGCTGTCCGTTTTGGTCTCACAATCACAAACTGGATAAAGTAAGAATTGAGCAAGTAAGTTTATTTTTTCGCTGCGATTTTTGTTTTTGTCATGAGTAAGTTGTGCGCAACTGGCCGCGAGGCCGCCACCAGCACTGTCACCTATCACCACTATTTTATTTTTATCAATCGCTAATTGACTGGCATGATCATGGACCCACTCTAATGCTGCTTGCGAATCGTCTAGAGCGGCTGGAAACGGTGCTTTGGTTGAAAGTCGGTAGTCGACCATAAAAACTTTACAGTCGGCTTGTTCGGCATACATTTGTGCATTGTCCAGATGCAGGCCAGCATAGGTAAGAAAAAATGCCCCTCCATGAAAATAGACTAATGCTGGCGCGTTATCGGCCAAGCCTTTTTTACTGATTTCGATAACCTTGAGTTTGTGGCCGTCAGTGCTGTCGATTTTATGGGTTTGTACTTTGAGGCTTTTCGACCACTTGTAACGTATTCGTGTTGCTAAAATAAATAAATTAGTCAATTTTAGCTTTAACAGATTGGTGCTGAAAGTCATGTCAGGAAAATCTAAATATGCTGGATCAATCGCATAGGGTTTAGTGTTATTTCGAATATCATTGTTATTGGTCATAGTGATCGTTCTCGTCAGTTATTTATCAGCCATAATAGGGCTATAATTATTTTTTTATCATGAGATGAATGTAATAAACCAGTTTTTTGCATTCAACTTCTTATGGCTTACTTTTTCACTTTAATTGATTGATTTGTTTATTCTCAACAGGTATCACTATGAAATATTGCCCTCAATGCAAAGCCGACATGATTAATCGAGAAATGGACGGTGTTTCCCGTTTAGCTTGCCAGTCGCAAAACTGTGATTATGTGTATTGGCAAAATCCTACACCGGTGGTGGCGGGCATTGTTGAGATTGAGGGTAAAATTGTTATGGCGCATAATGTTGCTTGGCCGAAAGAATATTTTTCAGTGATTACTGGCTTTTTAGAACAGGGTGAAGATCCTGCTGAAGCGATGGTTCGCGAGACTAAAGAAGAGTTAAATCTATCGGTTATCAGCCAAATTTTGGTTGGCGCTTATGGTTTTGAACAGATGAACCAAGTGATTATTGCTTACCATCTCATCGCCGAAGGCGACATTATTTTAAATGAAGAGCTTGACGCTTATAAATTAATTGAAAAAAAGGACATTGTTCCTTGGGACATGGGCACGGGTTTGGCGCTTAAGGATTTCTTGGCGAACGTATCTTCGTAGCTTGGACACCGTCGCTACTATTCTCTTAGGCGATGACTCGGGCGTTATTTTGATGTGGATATTGCATAATAGTCACTCCCGTTGTTGTTAATAACGCCTATTATAGCAAACCAGCTTATGACTGATTACTGACCCTTTATTGGGCGTGGCTATTAGATGATTCAAAAGGAGCAAAACTCGCTATGCGCATTGCCAGGTTTATTTTTAACCAATTGTTATTGATATCTTTTTTTTCTTTTAGTTGCTTGAGTTATTCGGCTCATGCTCAACGTGCTACTCCCTTAAACGGACTTGCCTCTGCAGAGGCGCCTGCATACTCTGGTGGTGGTTGGTCAACCTTGCATCAAGGGCCTGGCAACCGCGACCAAGCTCGGGGCGCATACCTGCATGATGAGTATCGCACTTGGTCAGCCTTAGAGGGCGTATCGTTATTGATTGCTCCTTCTATTAGCCCCGATAAAAGCCGCTTTTACCAAACCTCAGGTCTTGCTGCAGGCCAAAGTAATCTGCATGCTTTTTCCATAGAGGGTGAGCTACTCTGGCAAGCGGAGCCGTGGTCAGATGCTGAAAATGGCGTTGACCCTTGTGCGGTTCTATCCAATGTCATTGTCGATGCTGAGGGCGATCTTTATCTGGGTGATTGCAATCAAATGTTCGCGTTTCATTCCGATGGTTCTTCAAAGTGGACTGTGCCATTACCGTTAGCGGGGGCGGGTGATTGGCAGCCTGATCCTGAATTGCCCATTAATGCGTTAACGACGCCAGTTTTTACGGTTGAAGGCCACGTGCTAGGCGTGACTAATTTTGGTGATGTTGTCATTTGGGGCCGAGACGATGGTCGCGTATTAAATCAACCGATGCGCTTGCCAGGTTTATTGTCACCGTACTCAGAAGTGGTTAAACAGCCTGATAGCCTATGGGGAGATGGTATGCTTGATCCGCGTATTCGGGAATGGAGTTGGCAGCTGCTGTTTGGCGGTTCGATGCGTTCAATGAATACGCCTGCTGTCAGTCAAAAAACGGGTCGAGTATTTGTAGCAGCCACCTCAACAGAGCCAAGTTTAGGTCGCCTTTACGGCTTAGATTTAATTACCACCGAGCAGGGTATCGTGATCGAAATAGCATTTGCTACAGATTTTGGTATTGGCAGTGGTTCTAGTCCTGCCACCTCAAATGATGATAACTTTGTTTACGTCAGTGATGAAGAGGGGTATTTATACAGTATTGATGCCGCGACAGGCGATATTGTTTGGCGTGCGAAGACAGCCGCCACCGCAGGTTCAGCGGTTGTTGACTTAGAGGGTACCGTCATTGTTTTGCAAGCTTATCCTAATCCCACCATGATGGCTATTCACGGTGATACTGGTAAGGTTAAGTGGTCTTCTAATGCCGATCAATTAGCCAGTGAAACACTGCCATCGGGATTTATATTAGGGGCGCCTCAAGCTAGCGGTAATGGCATTCCAACGGTCACTGAAGATGCAATTGTAGTGCCAGTTGCCTATGGATATAAGTTCTGGGTTGGGCGAACAATTGTTGTGCCAGTTGCTAATTATTTAGTTGCTTTTAATAAAGAGACGGGCGTGGCTTTTAGGAATGTAGTCAGCATGCCAGATGATTCATCGAATACCACACCGGTTATGGCAAACGGCACTATATTAAGTCCGTTAGGTGCTGCGATGTCATCTGGTTTCAAGCCGTTAGCTCCCATTGTGAATTGGTTTTTACCTGATGGTATGCAACAGACAATGCCGGTTGGTGGTCTTCAGGTCGCTATTCCTAAATAATAACCCCTTATGCAGCAATGAATCTTTGCTGGAGATTGAGAATAACTGCCCTATGAGTCGAAATATTCCATACCGCCCCTTACCCATTAAATTTATTAATGGCGTGGGTTCTGTACTTGCTAAAGTGGGGATTCAGCCATCATTAACCGCAGATGATATTTTTCAGCGAGTAGAAAAAGAAACAGGTCTAAAAAGACCATCGCAGGGTTGGGATGCCGGAGGATTAGAGGTTTTACTTCATGCGCTTAACACCGAAGCTAAATTAAATACGGTTGGGCGACTGGGTGCTCGTGGCATGCTAACGAATTTAATAAGCAATTATGTAAAATTAAATGATTGGTTTGAACGTCATCCGAAAGAAGCCGAGCAAAAAATTGATAAGCCTATTTTCATTGTTGGTTTGCCTCGAACGGGAACGTCAGCAATGCACGGTTTAATGGGTGCTGACCCCGGTAATCGATCGCCATTATTTTGGGAAGTGAACTCGCCTTTGCCGCGACCTGAACCCAATAATTACGATGATGATCCTCGCATTGAAGTAATGGCTAAGCAGCTTGAAATGCAGTACAAAATGGCCCCTGGCTTTGATGCTATTCATAAAATGGATGCGACAATGCCGCAAGAGTGTGTCGCTAATATGCATCAGATGATGTACGGCATTACCCTTACCTTAACTTGGTATGTTCCAAGCTATCGTAAGTGGTTAATGCAAGCTGACCCCAAGCCAGCGTTACGTTTTCATAAGCGATTTTTACAAATGATGCAAGCAACAGAGCCGGCCCATCGGCCGATTAACCGTTGGCTATTAAAAACGCCGGGGCACTTAAGTTCGTTACCTGGTATTTTTGAATTATTTCCTGACGCTCAAATTGTGTTTACCCACCGCAATCCTATTGATGTGATTGGCTCTGTTTGTAGTTTTGTTTGGACCTTGTCAGGCATGTTTACTGACAAAGCACATGTGCCGGGCCTAGTTGGTGAAGAACAAGCCACTAGTTGGAATCAATTATTGCAATTAGGTATGCGAGACAGGGCCTTACTTGATGCACATAAAGATCAGTTTCATGATATTTATTTTGATGATATTTGTAAGCATCCATTTGAAACAGTACTGGGTATTTACGATAAGTTTGGTCTTCAGGCGCCTGATAATATGCGTGAATTAATGCAGCAGTATCTTGATGAAAGCCCCAGAGGAAAACACGGCAAGCATGAATATACGCTGGCTGATTACGAATTAACCGAGGCCGGTGAGCGGGTAAGATTTTCAGAATACACAACCAAGTTTGGGCTTTAAGATAAGCCACTTTATTAACTGATTCGATTGAGGTTAGAGACAAATGAAAGCAGCTGTATTATTTGAGCAAGGTAAACCCATCGAAGTGGTTGATGATGTTGATATTATTGAACCGAGGGCTGGCGAGATAAGAGTAAACGTTGCTTATTGTAGTTTATGTCACTCCGATTATAGCGTTATATCGGGTGCGATGGGCCCTTTAGCGGGACCGATCATCGTAGGTCATGAAGCTGCCGGTGTCATTGAGTCGATAGGGCCTGGAGTTCGTCATTTGGCAGTTGGTGATCATGTGGTGTTAACTCCTGTTCCACCATGTGGAACCTGCTACTACTGCCAGCGTTCTGATCACTCATTGTGTACTAATGGTCAGAGTATCATGACTAATCGTCTACACGATGGTGTCACCGGTTTGTCGCGGCAGGGTAAAGAAATTTTAAAAGGCGTTGGCGTTGCATCGTTAGCTGAACAGGTGGTCTGTCCAAGCACTGGTGCAATTAAAATAGCGCAGGATATTCCATTAGATATTGCTTGCGTGGTTGGCTGTGCAATGCAAACAGGTGTTGGTGCAGTATTAAATACCGCTGATGTAGAGGCGGGCGCAACGACCTTGATTTTGGGGTTAGGAGGCATTGGTTTAGCGACTGTTCAGGGTGCTAAATTAGCTTCGGCAAGTAAAATCATTGTGTCAGATCCCTTGCCTGAGCGTCGTGAGTTAGCAATGCGTTTAGGCGCTACGCATACTATTGACCCAAATGCAGAGGACGTAGTTGCTGTTTGTATGACACTAACCGACAACATAGGCGTTGACTATTCATTTGAAACAGCAGGTCTGGCAGTATTAATTGAACAGGGTATTCAGGCCAGTCGAGCAGGGGGGATGACCGTATGTGTCGGTGCGCCACCGATCGAGCAAGGTGTGACAATAGATAACGTGGTGATTTTCACTTCAATGGAAAAGAAACTCTGTGGCTGTTTGTTGGGCTCATGTAATTCTACGTTTGATATTCCGCGAATGATGTCAGCTTACCAAAATGAACAACTGGATTTAGCATCGATGGTGGGTAGAACACGCCCGTTAGAAGAAATTAACGAAGCTTTTGATGACCTTCACCATGGTCGTGAAATTCGTACTGTAATGAAAGTTGGCGCATAGATAATTAGCTAAGGAAAAATTATTTTGATCAATATAGATCAGCAAGCATTTAGTGGTTGGCGAGTGTGTATCGTTTTGGCGTTTGTCGTGTCATTAAGCATGGCATTAGTGAATACCTTTGGGGTCGTCTACTCAACCGTTGCAGACGATTTCGGCCTCGATTTAGCCGTGGTTGGCATGGGCATATCAATTTTCATGTTAATGGTGGGACTTACCGCACCCATTCTTGGGAAGCTCACTGACAAAGGCCCCATAAAACCGGTGATGCTTTTGGGCGTAGTATTAATGGTCCTTGGCATCGCTATTATGACGCGTGTAAATTCGGGTGCTCTGCTTGCGCTTGGGATGCTCATTACGTCGCTAGGCGTTGTTATTCACGGAATGGTCCCGTGTAATGGTATTGTGACTAATTGGTTTATTGAGCGCCGGGCCACGGCCTTATCAATATTGGCAGTCGGTTTAGCCATAGGTGGATTGTGGTTGCCGCCAGCAACTGCATGGTTAATGGCGAATGGCTCGGTAGACAACGATTGGCGTTTTGCTTTACAGACATTGTCCTACGTCGTAGGTGGCATCGCTTTTGTTGCGATTGCTTTTGGCGTTACCCGAACTCCCGAGGATGTGGGTCAGTTTCCGGATGGTTTAAAAGTCAATGCTAGTGCGGCAGATGCCGATTGCAGTGAAGAAGATGACGCTGATTTTAAGCTGGCTCTTGGTAGTCGAGACCTTTGGTTTACTGCTACCGCGTTTGGTATGATGAGCATGGTTTCATTGGCTAATGGTACTTATATAGTGCCATTTTTAGAATCAACGGGTGTTGGTAAGATTCAAGCGGCTTATGCTATATCGGCTATTTCTTTTGCCAGCATCATTGGCAGTATCAGTGCCGGACTAATTGCTGATCGAATCGGTCCTAAGCCAGTGTTAATAGCGTCGCAGTTGATTATCATACTCGGGTTCATGGTTTACCTGAGTCACCCGGGTTATCTTGTAAGTCTTGCTGCTGCTGCGTCAGTTGGCCTAGGCGTAGGTGCATTTATGCCGATGCAACCGAATTCTGCAGGCTCTCGCTTTGGTCGAGCTATTGCTGGCCGTGTCATCGGTATTTACGGTTTGATGGGTTTGCCTTTTTCACTCACAGTTATTCCTTTGGCCGGTTTGCTCAGTAGCAAAGCGGGTTCGTTTGACGTAATCTACCAAGTGGGTATAGTCATTTTAATGGTTGCTATTGCGATGTTATCAGTGACAACCTTTGAACCTGAAAAAAGCGATTTATAAGCCGAGTATTGCCGTCGGATAGTTCTTTTATCCTTCATTACAAGCGAGGCTTGATCTTTAGTCGCTTATCGCTTATCGCTTATCGCGGACATGTGACGATAATATAATAAATAATAGGGCGTACATCACTATGGAAAAGAATAATGAATTAACAATTCAGAAACTAAATAACGTTGGGGTTGAGGTGTCTGGCCTTGATATTAATCAACCCATTAGTGAGGAAATAAAATCTCAACTTCATGCAATTTGGTTAGAGCACGGCATTGTAGTTTTTCGTGATCAGCCTGACATTACGCCCGAAAGTTTGATTGATTTTAGCCGTATTTTTGGGCCGCTTGAGATGCATCCGCTTAAAGCCACTACTTCATCAGAGTACCCAGAATTATTTATATTGGAAAACGGTGGTGAGACAGACAAATTCAATACTGCTTATTATGACGGTGAAGCCATCGTTAATCGGCTGATCTGGCACATGGATTTACACTACACCGGCAAACCCAATCGAGGTGCTATTTTGTCGGCAGTGCATGTGGCCGAAGAAGACGGTTTGACGGGGTTTGGCGACTTAGCAAAAGCTTATAGCGCCTTGCCTGAGCAACTGAAAAATAAAATCGCTGATTTAGATGTGGCTTATACGTTTGAAATGCAGCGAATAAAATGGCGGTTTGCCGATAATAGCGGTTATGAGCCAGGCCCATTTAGTCCTAAAAGCCCTTCAGACGTAGGCTTCCCAGATTTTCCTGACGCGATTTATCCCATGGTGGTTACCCATCCAGAGACAGGCGATAAAATTTTAGAAATTGTTGAGCAATTTTTAGATCGAGTAATAGAGCCTGAAAAAGTCGGCATGACACAAGCTGAATCTGACCAACTGCTTCATGAGTTGATTGAACATATTCGAAGGCCAGAGTTTCATTATTGGCATGATTGGCGTATCGGCGATATGGTTTTATGGGATAATTGGCGAGCGATGCATTGCACAACCGGTACTCGAGCAGGAATAAAGCGGTTAATTAATAGAACCACAATAGAGGGCGGTTATACATTAGGTCGACAATTAGCAGCAAACGCATAGATTAATTATTAATAGGTATGAACTATGGTCTTTAAAAAATTAGCCGGCTGTTCCCTCATTTTTTTCAGCCTTTATTCTCACGGGCAGGCAGTAAGCTCTGCTTATAGCCAATCTGACAAAATACTTGATGTTGTTACATCACAAACCCAATTACTTTGGGGTGACACACACGTCCATACAGTATTGTCTGGTGACTCTGCTTTATTTGGTAATAAACTAGTTGGGCCAGATGAGGCCTATCGTTTTGCCAAAGGTGAAGTAGTGCAGGCGAGTTTAGGTAAGCCGGCACAGTTAGAAACGCCGTTAGACTTTCTATTGGTCTCAGATCATGCTGAAACTATGAGTGCTATCTGGCAATTGCGTCATCCGACGGCTGAACAACAACAAGAGCAACGATTACAGTTGGCGTTAAATATCGTAGAGCGTGGTCTAGATGCTATTCCAGCTAATGTCAGTCAAATAGAGACTGTAAATGTAGCATTATCAAGCGCAGCGATGTTTTTACTTGATGGATCTACAGCATCAAATCGTGCAGCTAATAGTGCTTGGCAAGAAATTATTGCCAGTGCAGAGCGACATAATCAACCCGGTGAATTCACCGCCCTTATTGGCTATGAATGGAGCTCGACACCTAATGGCGATAATCTTCACCGTGTTGTCATGTATCGTGATGGTGCTGAAAAGGTCTCGCAAACGCATCCAGTGAGTGTGATAGCGGCAATGATGGATCCGACCGCCTACCACCCAGAAAAATTATGGAATGGTTTGCAAGACTATGAAGATAAAACGGGCGGGCAAGTGCTAGCTATTCCGCATAACAGTAATTTGAGCTCAGGATTAATGTTTGATGTAGAAACATCAACGGGTCCTATGAGTAAAGCTTATGCTTCGACTCGAAAACGCTGGGAACCGGTAGTTGAGATCACACAAATTAAAGGTGACAGTGAATCGCACCCATTTCTTTCACCCGGCGATGAGTTTGCTGATTACGACAATTGGGACAAAGGAAATATTTTTAATAACCGACTCTACACCAATGAAATGTTAGCTGGCAGTTATGTGCGAGAAGGATTGAAGCGTGGCTTAGCTATTAAGGCTGACGTTGGTGTTAATCCTTATCAATTTGGTGTCATTGGTAGCACTGATTCTCATACAGGGCTAGCGACCGCTGATCATAAGAATTTCTGGGGAAAGTCGCCGGTAGTTGGTCCAACAGCTGAACGAATATCAGCTGACTGGTCGACTGAGGGCGAAGGCGGCGCCTTAGTGACTGTTAAAAATAGTGAATCAGCAGCCTCGGGTTATGCGGCTGTATGGGCTGCCGAAAACACTCGTGCGGCAATATTTGATGCATTTAAGCGTCGTGAAGTTTATGCCTCAACAGGGCCGCGAATAGCCGTTAGATTTTTTGGTGGTTTTGGTTACACCGATGATGACCTCTACGATGCTGATTTTGCTGCTGCGGGATATCGCGGCGGCGTACCTATGGGCGGAGAGTTAACCGCTTCTATGGACGCTCCCGTTTTTATGCTAAGCGCATTAAAAGATCCTAAAGGTGCAAATTTAGACCGTATTCAAGTCATTAAGGGCTGGCAATCCGTTGATGGACAATTACATGAACGTATTTATGATGTCGCTGTATCTGATAATCGTCGTATCAAGCGTAACGGTCGCGTTAGGCGTTTGGTAGGCAATACAGTCAACGTAAAAACTGCTGACTTTAAAAACAGTATTGGTGAAGTGGCATTGGCAACGCGCTGGACAGACCCAGATTTTAATCCCCAGCAAGCGGCTTTTTATTATGCGCGAGTATTAGAAATTCCAACGCCCCGATGGACTACCTATGATGCAGTTAATTTTAACCAGTCGTTACCAAATGGAGTATCAGCCACTACGCAAGAGAGAGCTTACACCTCTGCGATTTGGTATCAACCGTAGTTAACTTTTAGGCCATATATATGAGTGCTAAGCAGCATAAAACTTTTTGTCGTATTTGCGAGGCGCAATGTGGCCTAGTTGTGACAAGCGAACATGATCGGATTATTGACATTAAACCGAACAAGGATCATGTAACAAGTGAGGGTTATGCGTGTATTAAAGGTTTAAAGATGGGTGATTTTTTACACAGCCCTGATCGCTTAACTCAACCATTAAAAAAAGTTGCTAACGGTTTTGAGCCGATTAGTTGGCCGCAGGCCATAGCTGAGATTGGTCAGCGTTTAAAGTCGATTCATAGTCATCATGGTGGTGAATCCATTGCTGCTTATATGGGCAACCCGATTGGCTTTAATCTTTGGCCAACGACCGTAATGACCTTCTTCTTAAAAGCGTTTGATGCCGATAAGTTATTCACACCGGGTACGCAAGACTGCGCCAATAAATTCTCTGGTGGGGAGCGTTTATTTGGCAGTGCTAATGATCAGGTTTTTCCTGATATAGAACACAGTCAGTGCTTAATTGCTGTAGGAAGTAATCCGCTAATCTCAAAAATGAGTTTTATTTCCGTGCCTAATCCGATGGAAAAAATAGCTGCAATTGAACAGCGTGGCGGTAAAGTTTATTGGCTGAATCCTCGACTGACTGAATCTGCTAAACGCTTAGGTGAGCATGTTGCGATAAGGCCAGACACTGATGTTTTCTTCATGTTGGGCTTCTTGCATGAAGTGATTGATCGCGGTGCAGTTAAATTTCAGCGTGTTGCCGACTTTATGCAAGGCTATGATGCCCTAGCAGATGTGGCCAAACCATGGACGCCAGAGCGGGTTGCTGAAGTGACTCGTGTATCTGCCGAGCAGTTGAGGGAAATGGTTGACTGTTACTTAGCTGCTGATGGCGCGGCTATATATTCTTCGACTGGTGTAAATCAAAGTCGTCATGGATTGATGGTCTATTGGTTACAAGAAGCGATCAATGCGATCACAGGTAACCTTGATAAACGTGGTGGAGTTTTAGCTGGGCGAGGTGTTTTTCCCAAGTTTGATGCGCCGTCTGAATTACCTCGGTCCCGAATTAATAATATTCCTTACGTTAACAGTACAATACCAGCTGGCATTATGGCTGACGAAATTTTGGCACCTGGCAAGGGTAAGGTGCGTGCTATGTTTAATATGTCGGGCAATCCACTACTGACTTGTGGTGGCAGTGATCGTTTAGCCAATGCTTTTTCTGATCTTGAGCTGTTTGTATGCATCGATATTTTTCGCAATGAAACTGCTGAATTCGCCGACTATATTTTGCCAGGCTTACATTCGCTGGAACGTGCAGATGTTCCTTTTTACTTTTTTACTATGATGGGTTTGATGCCTAATCGAAGCTTTGATTACACCGACGAGGTAATAAAGCCGCCTGCTCAAGCAAGAGATGAAGGTCTTATTTTTAGGCAAATTTGTCGTGCCGCAGGCCGACCATTGTCTGCATCTAAGCCGTTTCAATGGCTAAGCAATACTGCAGAATTATTGGCTAAGATTCCATTCATTGGAAGTTTGACAAGTTTAGATAAGCTGTTTTTAGCCGGCATGATTCGTTCGGCTAAGTTAGGAGGCATTAAAGAAATGCGTAAATTCCCTAACGGTAAAAAATTATCGCCCAATAAGCCGGGTGATTACTTAGGTCAGCGAGTAAATACACCTTCATCAAAAGTAGAGTTGGCTCCAGCCGATTTAGTGGCTAGAGTCGAGACTTTAGTGCAGATCTACAATGACGAAATACGCGATAAAGATGCGCTCAAATTAATTCAAAAGCGTGAGCGATTTAGCCATAATAGTTGGGCGCACAATGTTGATGCATTTGTGGCAGGTGATCGTCACACCAATTATTTATACATACATTCTAGCGATGCAATGCGTCATGGCTTAGTTGAAGGCGCGATGGCAAAAGTCAGTAAAAATGGCAATAGCATAAAGTTACCAGTAAAAATTGATGATGATATGAAGCTAGGTTCTATTGCTGTGCCCCATGGCTGGGGACACCAGCAAGCCAATGGTTTATCAATAGCACAGCAAACCCTAGGTGTTAACGTGAATATTATTATTCCTGATGGCCCAGATTCAATAGAGCCACTTTCAGGCATGACGCATATGAATGGTGTCATTGTTGATGTTTGTGCCGTATAAAATCACGAGATAGAGAGATTAATAATGGAAAAGTTCGTTTATATGATTGGCTCCAGTGAGCAAGTATTACTGGTCGATTTAAGTCAACAGTTACGTTCATCTGCGATAACTCAACTACGCGAATTAGGTGCATTTAATATCACTATTAATATTGCCGATATGAATAAGCAGTTTAAAGCTGACGCGGCTGGTCGGTTAATTGGTGATTGGCAAAAGGTGCAAGCAGTGGTCTCTTTTTGGCACAATTGTCTCGATAGTCGAGATCCCATTGAAGCTTATTTGGCGAGCCTCGCAGGCCAAATAACCGGTTATTTGGTTACTGAGTCTGTGTTGCAAGCTTTCGATCCTGTCTGGGAGGGAGGCGCACGACGGCCAGGCGTCACTCAGTTTGGTGCAAATGGCAAGCCTGATGATGTGAGTGATGAAGATTTTTATCATAATTGGCAGGTTGATCATTCGGCGTTGTCCTTTGATTTGCATCCTCTTCGATGGTCTTATGTTCGCGATGCTGTGGCTAGACCTTTGACTAAGAACGCACCGCCATACCGTGCGATTGTAGCCGAGCATTTTCATGAGTTAGAAGACTTTATTGATGACAGTCGTTATTTTGGTTCTGCTGAAGTGGTTCAAGCAATGATTGCTGAGATTCCCGGTTTTTGTGACGTCAACAATATGTTTTCCGTGCCAATGAGCGAATATTTCTTTAAATAATCCCGCAGGATTGCAATGTTAACGACGGACAAACAATTAACGCCTAGTCGCTTTTGGCAAGCCATGATTCCCAGACTTGCTAACCCTAAAGGTTTGGCTGTCGATCGGTGGCTAATGCGCTGGTTTAACGTGTCATTTATGGGAAAAATGTTTACCAGGGCGGGAGGTTATGCAGATCGTCCTCATTTAATTTTAAAAACTATTCACTGGCGCAGTGGCAAAATAAAATCGGTAGTTTTGCCTTACGTAAAAGATGATGATCAATATTTGGTAGTAGGTTCACACGGTGGCAGAGCAAGCGACGCTGTTTGGTGTTTAAATATTAGAGTGCATAATAGCGCATGGGTTTGCGTCAATCGAAAGTGGTTGTTTGTTAAGGCAACCATTTTAAGTAATGACCAACGGACGCGAGGATTTGCGCTTGTTAACGCCGATGGGGGATATAGTCACTACACAAAAATGACTAAGGGTATTCGACAGTTGCCGGTCATTGCGCTCAATCCCTCACTTGCCCGACAAAGACCTCAGGAAGATGTTGTTTAAATTTTTTAGCCGCAGCAATATTATTTTGTTAACATGACCCAATGAACTTAGACCTATTCCCCGTAGACCCGCATTCAACCCTGCCGCAGATTATTGCCTTGCAAGATGCAGAACTTCACTACTACCCCAATTTTTTCCCTAAACAACTGGCTGATGACTATCTTCATCACTTTGAGCAGCAGCTGCCTTGGCGTCAAGAAAAAATCACCATGTTTGGTAAGCATATGTTTGTGCCGCGATTATCTGCATGGTATGCCGATAATCAATTGCCTTATACGTACTCTGGCATCACTCACCACGGGCTAGCATGGACGAAAGAATTAATGCTGATTAGGCGTCAGTTAGAGTTGGCAGCAGGCGCCGAGTTTAACAGTGTATTAGCGAACTTGTACCGTGACGGTCGTGACAGTAATGGCTGGCATGCAGATGATGAACCGGAGCTGGGAGCCAAGCCTGTTATAGCCTCGGTGAGCTTAGGTGAGCCAAGAGTCTTTCAGTTAAAACACCGCACTAATAAACAGCTCAAGTACAAGCTACTGCTACCACACGGTAGCGTATTGATTATGCAAGGCGAAACGCAAGCAAACTGGCTGCACCAAATTGCTAAAAGTCGGCGTAAATTATCTGAACGAATTAATTTAACTTTTCGCTGGGTTGATCCGTTGTTGGCTAGGCAGAGCGTTAAGCGTTAATTGTTGTGTTTAAGCCGTGTAAAATACCGTAAATCCCACTGTAAAAAGTGGTTATGCCGTCTGCTTACGAAGCATTTTTCGTTGTGTTCAATCAGCAGGCAGCTACTACTTTTTCTGTGCGTTTAATTGCTGACCATTGACCCCAATACTGTCATTTCCCATCAAAAATAAATAACTGTTCATGATGGCCTCGGGTGCTGGATTGTTGTGAGGCGTTTCACCGGGGAACGCTTGTTTTCGCATGTTGGTTTGTGTTGCGCCAGGATTGAGTGAGTTAACTCTAATGTTGCATGTGTCTGAAAGTTCGTCAGCCCATGTCTGCATTAAGCCTTCAATGGCAAATTTTGATACAGCATATGCCCCCCAGTAAGCGCGGCTTTTGCGACCAACACTTGATGAGGTAAAAACAATAGATGCATTTTCTGTTGATTCTAATGCCGGAATGAGCGCTTGGGTGAGGTTAAAGCAGCTAGTCAAGTTAACTTTAATGACTTGGTCAAATGTTTCCGCATCGTACTGCGAGAGTGGTTTCATTTCACCGAGAATGCCAGCATTGTTTAGTAATCCATGAAGGCCGCCTAAATTGTCAATAATCTCGCGATTTAGTGCTTCAAATTCTGCATTATTTGCGGTGTGTAGATCCAGTTCAACCATCACGGGTTGGGGATGGCCAGCCGCCTCAATCTCATCGTAAACGGCGGCCAGCTTGTCAACAGTCTTACCCAGTAGAATCACGGTTGCACCGTGCTGTGCAAAACGCAATGCGGCAGCTCGACCAATGCCATCACCGGCACCAGTTATAACAATATTTCGGCCAGCAAGTAGGGTATTGTTGGCGTTATAATTGTGAATATCGGTTAAATCTTGCATGAAAATACGGCTTCCACAATGGTTTGTATATCGCTGGGTTGAGTAACAATATAATCGGCCTGCCAGTTATCGATGCAGTCATTGGGCTCAATGTAGCCAAAGCTGGCAGCAATTGTTTTCATTCCTGCTTGTCGGCCTGCCTGAATATCACGGTGGTGATCTCCAACGTAAATAATATCACTAGTATGGCATTTAAGCATCTCGGCGGCTAACAAAAGGCCCTCGGGGTCTGGCTTGCTTTTGCTGACGTGATCTGGGCAGATTAGTACGCTACAATCTTGCGCCAACGTCAGCTTTTCGAGCAATGTTTGGCTATAAAGTAACGGTTTGTTAGTGACGATGCCCCAGCTAATGTGGGCATTCTTAAGAGCGTTTAATAACTTTTCATACCCTTCAAACAATATCGATCGTGAACCGATGCAAGTCAAATAATAATCTAATAATTGTTGTCTGGCAGTTTCAAAATCAGGATTTTTTGGCGTGATATCAAGCGCTAGTTGCGTTAGTGCAGCAGAACCGTTAGAAACTTGAACGGTAATCGTTTGGTCGGATAATTCTTTTAAACCGTGATCGCGCCTTAATTGATTAACAGCAATAATAAAATCGGGAGCGGTGTCAACCAAGGTGCCATCTAGGTCAAATAGTACAGCATTAGTCATGGTCATCTTCTTCTTTTATTAAGGGCTATTATTCTGACGGCTTAATGGTATGAAGCAAATAATTAACGTCTAAATTACGTGCTTTTAGCTTGTAGCGTTGCGTTAAAGGGTTGTAGGTCATGCCGGTTGAGTTTTTTAAGATAAGACCACTTGCCCTGATCCATTGATGGAGTTCGGAAGGTTTAATTAGTTTTTCATAATCGTGCGTGCCTTTTGGCAGTAATCTCAGCACATGCTCAGCGCCCAAGATGGCAAAAAAATAACTTTTTGGATTGCGGTTTATAGTGGCAAAGTAAATATGTCCCCCAGGTTTGCACAGAGAAGCACAGGCTTCAACGATGGCAGCTGGATCGGGAACATGTTCGAGCATTTCTAAACAGGTAACAACGTCATATTGTCCAGGTCTTTCAAGTGCGATCTCTTCAGCGGTAATTTTTTTATATTCAATGTCGAGCTTGTTTTCGAGTGCATGAAGCTCGGCAACCCCTAATGGTGCTTCGCCCATATCAATGCCTGTCACTTGTGCGCCACGTTGCGTCAAAGCTTCTGATAAAATACCACCACCACAGCCAATATCGATTACTTTTTTTTCAGCTACCGGCGATAGTCGATCGATAAAGTTTGCTCTTAAGGGATTGATCGCATGCAATGGCTTAAACTCACTGCTGGTATCCCACCAGCGATGAGCAAGCGCTTCAAACTTTGCGATTTCATCACGGTCAACATTTGATTGGGTGCTAGCAGTCTGTGCCTTTTTCTGCTCCATTTTTTTAATACCTTTTAAGATGTTATTTTGTGTTGCCACCACCGACTTTTGTCTAAAATACTGCTCTGGTCGATGCCTATTAATTTTCCATCACTGACTTTGCAGTGTCCTGCGACCCAGACATGGCTTACGGCTGATCCCGCACCACCATAAACCAATTGGCGAGTGACTGAGTTTAGGGGTTGAAAGCAAGGTGACTGGGTATCGATGGCAATGATATCTGCTTGTTTGCCAACGGTGAGGCTGCCGATGTCGTCGTCTAAGCCAAGGGCTTCTGCGCCCCCCAGTGTTGCCATTCTAAGTCCAGCGGAACAGTTGAGTGTTGGTTGGCTTTGATCCCCTTGAGCGCTGAGTATGACTGCCAGTTTAAGGCTGGCAAACAGGTCAAGATTATTGCCGCAAGCCGCGCTATCGGTTCCTAGCCCTACTTTGACGCCTTTTTGAAGCAGTGATGAACTGGAGCATAAGTTGACGCTAAGGTTCATGCTTGCGGCAGGGCATTGAATGACGCTGGCGCCAGAGTTTATCAATTGCAGCTCATCCTGAGTATTGAGATGGCCGACTTGAATGGCCTGAGTGCGAGACGATAAGACCCCGAGCTGCATTAGGCGCTCAATTGGTTGAAGGCCATATTGCTTGACTGAGTCGGTTATTTCTTCGTCACTAGAATGCAGATAAATATGAATCGGTCGGTCAATTTCTTCGGCTAAGATTGCGATGCGATCGAAGCTTTTATCGCTAACATTGACGGCTGAATGGGGGCCGAACCCCGTGGTGATCAAGGCGCTATGGCGGTACTCATCGGATATTTCGAGACCTTTGCTAAAGTATTCACCACTATTTTGAGCCCAATGTGATGCATGCTCACTGATTGGGAAATGAATTTGAGCTCGCATTCCTAGTGTTTCTGCAACGCTGGCACTGGCATCGGGGTAGAGGTAGCTATCACTGAAGCAGGTGGTCCCACTGAGAAGCATTTCAATAATGCCTAATGCCACGCTGTCACGAGCGAATGCTGCGGACAGCCATTGGTGCTCAAGAGGCCAAATGCTGTGTTTAAGCCACTGCGCTAATGGCTGAGGATCTGTTAAGCCTTTGAAGAGCGTCATAGCGGTGAGATTGTGAGCGTTAACCAAGCCGGGCATCAAAATATGTTCATGAAGTTCCGTATGGGCCGCTTTTGGGTATGTGACAAGCAGTTCCGTTTTAGGGCCAATATCGATAATGCGACGGTCTTCGATGGCGATGGCGTGATCTTCGAGAAGTCTAAGTTGACTCGATAATGGGCTTTCCTCGTCGATGGGCAGAATCCATCGAGCGCTGATAATGTGTGGATTAATTGATTTCATGCATTTAGGCGTTCGTAAATAGACCGATTGATTAGTTAATTATACGTGATTGTGCTCGCTTTGGGTGACCGTGAGCGTGTTTGTGTTAATTATGCCTTGCGGGCATTTAAAAACGTCAGGATCGCAAGTAAAAGGCGTAAAAAATAGGCGTATTTTATTGATCAAAAAACTGCACGGTAAAGGTTATTGAAATCAATTAATGATAGCTGACAAAGTACCATCGAAAGTCGGCTTATTTAATGGCCAGAAATGCCATTGCAAGCAGCTCATGTGGTATGATTGTAGACTTATTAGAGGCTACTTGTTGGGCATTTCTGGAGTTTTAATGTGGTGCGCGGCGGAGTGGTTTATTGGTTGTTATTTTTTCTCGATCGCTAGCAAGGGGATACGTCGTTTATGGGTGAGATAGCCAAAGAAATTCTACCCGTTAATATCGAAGAAGAGCTCAAGAAATCTTATCTCGATTACGCCATGAGCGTCATCGTTGGGCGCGCTTTGCCCGATGTGCGCGATGGCTTAAAGCCGGTTCATCGGCGTGTATTGCACGCAATGAATGAACTCAACAATGACTGGAATAAAGGCTATAAAAAATCTGCTCGCGTGGTCGGTGATGTGATCGGTAAATATCACCCTCACGGTGATTCTGCGGTTTACGATACGATTGTTAGAATGGCCCAGCCTTTTTCTTTGCGTTATATGTTAGTCGACGGGCAGGGAAATTTTGGCTCGATCGATGGCGACTCGCCAGCGGCGATGCGTTACACCGAAATTCGCATGTCAAAGATAGCGCATGAGTTATTAGCAGATCTTGATAAAGATACCGTCGATTACGTGCCGAACTATGACGGGACTGAAACAATTCCTGAGGTCATGCCAACTCGCGTACCAAATTTATTGGTAAATGGTTCTTCGGGTATTGCTGTGGGTATGGCGACCAATATACCGCCGCATAATATTGTTGAGGTGGTCAGTGCAACCTTGGCTTTAATTGACAATCCTGACCTCGATGTCGACGGTCTAATGGAGCACTTACCCGGTCCAGACTTTCCTACGGCAGGCATTATCAATGGCCGCGCAGGTATTGTACAAGCTTACCGTACAGGCCGAGGTCGAATTTATGTTCGCGCTCGTAGCGAAGTCGAGATCGATGAAAAGACGAAGCGTGAAACTATCATTATTTCTGAATTGCCTTATCAGGTTAACAAAGCGCGTTTAATTGAGAAAATCGCTGAGTTAGTTAAAGACAAAAAAATTGAAGGTATTTCTGAGTTGCGCGATGAGTCTGACAAGGACGGTATGCGGGTCGTTATAGAGTTGCGCCGGGGTGAATTAGGTGAGGTGGTTATAAATAACTTGTATGCTCAAACCTCGCTGGAAAGCGTGTTTGGCATTAACATTGTCGCTTTAGTTGATGGTCAGCCAAAAGTACTAAACCTTAAAGACACACTTGAATGTTTTATCAAGCACCGTCGTGAAGTTGTTACGCGTCGGACGGTTTATTTATTGAAAAAAGCAAGGGAAAGGGGCCATATACTTGAGGGTTGGGCTATTGCACTGACTAATATTGATCCAGTTATTGCCTTGATAAAAGCCTCTCCCAGTCCCGCTGAGGCAAAAGAAAAATTAATAGCTAAGGCGTGGCCACCCGGAGCGGTCATGGATATGTTGGACCGCGCTGGTGCGGGCGCAAGCAGGCCAGAAGAGTTAGCTGCTGAATTTGGTTTAGTTAATGGTGCCTATCACCTATCACCGGTGCAGGCGCAGGCTATTTTAGAGTTGCGACTTCATCGCTTGACCGGTATGGAGCATGAAAAGTTATTAGAAGAATACCGCGAACGTTTAGAGCAGATTTCAGGTTATTTAGAGATCTTAGGCGATCCAGATAAATTGTTGTCAGTTATTCGTAATGAGTTAACTGAATTAGTTCAGAATTTTGGTGATGAGCGTCGGACTGAAATCACCGCTAGTAAGCGAGATCTAACGATTGAAGATTTAATTTCAGAAGAAGATCGGGTGGTAACTATTTCACACGGTGGTTATGCGAAATCACAGCCCTTAGACGACTATCAAGCTCAGCGTCGCGGTGGTATGGGTAAGTCTGCGACTTCGGTTAAAGATGAAGATTTTGTCGAGCACTTGTTGATCGCCAATACGCACAACACTCTTTTATTGTTTTCAAATGTGGGTAAGGTTTATTGGCTTAAGGTTTTCCAAATTCCTGTTGCTGGAAGAAATTCTCGTGGTCGGCCAGTAATAAATCTCCTGCCGCTCGATGAGGGTGAGCGCATCACCTCAATTTTACCCGTGGCTGAGTACACAGAGGGTCATTACATTTTCATGGCGACTGCCTATGGCACGGTAAAGAAAACGGCCTTGACTGACTTTGCGCGACAAAGAAGTGTCGGTCTTCGCGCTTTAGAGTTGGATGAAGGTGACGTGCTCATTGGCACTGCGATTACTGATGGTCATTCAGACGTTGTGTTAATCAGTAGCGCGGGAAAAGCTGCGCGATTTGAAGAGTCAGCAGTCAGGGCAATGGGTCGAACGGCAAGAGGCGTTCGAGGCATTCGGTTAGATGAAGGTCAGAGACTCATTAGTTTAATGATCCCTAAGTCTGAAGGTCGCGTACTAACAGTAAGTGAGAATGGTTACGGTAAGCGTACATCAATGGCAGATTTCCCAGTCAAGGGGCGAGGTAATCGAGGTGTTATTGGTATGCAAACTTCTGATCGAAACGGTCAGTTGGTGGGCGCTATCCAAGTGGTGCCTGGTGATCAGATGATGCTGATCAGTGATCAGGGTACTTTGGTGCGCTGTCGTACAGACGAGATATCTGAGTTAGGAAGAAATACTCAGGGTGTTAGGGTTATCCGCCTTAAACAAGGTGAGTTATTAGTGAACGTTGCACGTATCGAAGAGCCAGAAGATGATCTCGATGATGAAGGCAATGTGATTAATGCTAATGGTGCTAATGGTGCTAATGGTGCTAATGGTGCTAATGGTGCTAATGGTGCTGTAGATCCTAGCGATACTCACAACAAGACTGATGACAGTCAAACCGATTAATGCAAAGATCTTACAAGTTTTTGTCTGTTTTAACGCTCGAAGTGGAGAGAAGTAGTCAATGAATCGTCTTTATAATTTTTGTGCAGGCCCGGCTGCATTACCCGAGGCTGTCTTATTCAAGGCACAAAATGAATTGCTCGACTGGCAGCAACGAGGTTTATCAGTAATGGAAATGAGCCACCGCAGTGCTGAATTTGTCAGCATAGCCGAGACTGCGGAAGCTGATTTGCGAGAGTTAATGGGGATTTCAGAAGATTATGCCGTATTGTTCTTACAAGGCGGTGCCACCCAGCAATTTTCTGCCGTGCCCTTGAATTTATTGAATGGCAAATCACGAGCCAACTATGTCAATACTGGCCAGTGGTCAAAAAAGGCCATTCAAGAGGCGGGTCGATACTGCGATGTCAACGTCGTTGCAAGTAGCGAGAACGACCACTTTTCCTCGATTCCGGCTTTTAATAGCTGGGAAGTCGACGAAGAGGCAGCTTATTTGCATTACACGCCTAATGAAACAATAGGTGGCGTTGAATTTTTTTGGACGCCAGAAGTATCAATGCCTCTTGTCGCTGATATGTCTTCAACAATACTATCAAGGCCTATTGAGGTTGATAAGTTTGGTGTGATTTATGCGGGAGCACAAAAAAATATTGGTCCATCTGGCCTAACGATAGTGATAGTACGGAAAGATTTGTTGGGTCATGCTGAGTCTATGACGCCAGCTATGCTCAACTATCAGGTCCATGCCGATGCAGGGTCAATGTCAAATACACCGCCTGCTTACGGCTGGTATATGGCCGGATTAGTCTTTCAGTGGATCAAACAAGCTGGTGGTTTAACAGCGATCGCTGAAATGAACCAGCGTAAGGCTAATAAGCTGTATCATTTTATTGATACAAGCGATTTTTATGCAAACCCAGTAGAATTAGCGAGTCGGTCATCAATGAACGTGCCTTTTACGTTGGCTGACGACGCGCTCGATAAGGCATTTTTAACGCAGTCAGAAGCGGCTGGCTTGCTTAATTTAAAAGGCCACCGATCGGTTGGTGGGATGCGAGCCTCAATTTATAATGCTGTTTCTGAAGATGCAGTTGATGCTTTATTGGCGTTTATGGCCGATTTTGCTCAACGAAATGGATAGTTTGGTTTTATTTTAATGAGCGATAGCTTTGCGTGTTGATGCCATGACTGAAGAAAAAAAAGACAGTTTAGAAAATCTGCGAGCCGAGATTGATCAAATCGATCAACAGCTTCAACTATTATTAAATCAACGGGCTGACTGTGCTCAGCGAGTCGCTACCGTCAAAATGCGCGATTTAGATCCTAAGCAAAGCAATGCAGGTTTATTTTATCGTCCCGAGCGTGAAGCGCAAGTCCTCAGAAAAGTCATAGAACGAAATGAAGGTCCTTTAGACGGCAAAGACGTCGCGCGTATTTTTAGAGAAGTCATGTCAGCTTGTTTGGCACTAGAAAAGCCAATGGACGTTGCTTATCTAGGACCTGCAGGTACTTTTACGCAAGCTGCTGCACTGAAGCATTTTGGTCACGCAGTGCTGACGCATCCTGTTGCAAACATTTCAGCCGTGTTTGACTCGGTAGAAAAAAAAGTCTGCGATTATGGTGTGGTACCGGTTGAGAATTCAACCGAGGGTATGGTTACCCATACATTAGATAACTTTATTAATTCACCCCTTAAGATTTGCGGTGAATTGGTGCTGCCGATCATCTTGCATTTACTGATTAAGCCGACAGCTGATCCTGCTAAAATCACCAGGATTTGTGCGCATCAACAGGCAATAGCCCAATCGCGGCAGTGGCTTCAGCAAAACTACCCTGAGATGGAGTTAACGTCTGTAAGCTCTAATGGCGAAGCCGCAAAAATGGCCGCCGCTGATGAAAGCATTGCGGCCATTGCTGGTGAGCTTGCGGCCGAGCATTATGACCTTGTTCACATGGCTTCAAATATTCAAGATTACGCTGACAATACAACTCGTTTTTTGGTGGTTGCGCCGGATGAGGTTCCTGCTAGCGGCGATGATAAGACGTCTTTGGTTGTGTCAACACGCAATATTCCAGGTGCACTGTTCAATCTCTTAGCTCCGTTAGAGCAGGAAGGCATTAGCCTGACTCGCATAGAGACGCGACCGTCGCGTACTGAAAATTGGGCCTATGTTTTCTTTATGGAATTTCATGGTCATCATAACAATGAAGCTGTGAAACGAGTCATTGAGTCTATTTCGAAGCAGTCTTCTTTTGTCAAGGTGCTGGGCTCTTACCCAGCGGCCGTCATTTAGCTGCGGTGCTGCGCTATGTTTTTCTTCTGCTACAGTTTAAATCATTATGAAACCTTCATTTATTGACTTAGCGCGCCCTCAGGTGCGGTCTATGCAGCCTTATCAAGCAGGCAAGCCTGTTGAGCAAGCGCAGCGAGAGTTGGGCATTGACCAATTTATAAAATTGGCCAGTAATGAGAATCCTCGAGGCCCTTCCGCTGCAGTTTTGGCTGCGATAAGTAAAGCCGGGCAAGACATAAATCGCTATCCTGACGCGAATGGTTTTTATCTGAAGCGCTCGCTCGCGGAGTTACATGATGTTGATCCTCAATGCATTACCTTGGGCTGTGGTTCTAACGATATTCTTGAACTTATTGCGAGTGCTTACCTCGACCAACATTGCTCGGCAATTTTTTCTCAGTATGCTTTCTTAGTGTACGGTCTTGCCATTGCTCGGACCGGCGCTCGCGCTATTGAAGTACCGGCCTTAGATTATGCTCATGATCTGTCTGCGATGACTTCAGCTGTTTGTGATGACACGCGAGTTATTTACTTGGCTAACCCAAATAATCCTACCGGTACCTGTGCCTCAAAAGACGAACTACTGGCCTTGCTCGAGGCTGTGCCGTCGTCGGTTCTGGTGGTATTAGATGAGGCTTATTGTGAGTATATCGAAGATCCTGATTACCCTAACGGCATTGTCTTACAAAAAAAATATCCGAACTTAGTTGTGACGCGAACGTTTTCAAAAGCATTTGGCTTAGGCGGTTTACGTGTCGGTTATTCAGTGTCTGATCCAGCGATCGCTGATGCTCTTAATCGAGTTCGCCAACCGTTTAATGTCAGTTCCGTTTCTTTGATGGCAGCACAAGCTGCATTAGACGATCTGGCCTACTTAGAGGCTTCGGTGGCATTAAATAATCTTGGTATGCAGCAGTTCACAAGGGGTTTTATAGATTTAGGCGTTCAGTATATCCATTCAACGGCCAATTTTGTCACTATTAAAGCGCCTTATAATGCGGCCTTACTCAATAAAGACTTACTGTGTAAGGGTGTCATTGTTCGCCCCTTGGCCAATTATCGGATGGCTGATTATTTACGAGTAAGTATTGGTTTAGAAGATGAAAATACTTTCTTTTTAAGTGCATTAGCTGAGCTGTTAGACACTAACTAAGAGGTCTAAAAAACGATGATTATCTTTGAACGATTAGTGATTTTAGGCGTAGGCTTAATGGGTGGGTCATTAGCGCTGGCGGCTAAGCAAGCAGGCGCTGTGAAAACAGTAGTCGGCTGGAGTCGCACCGATGCAACTTTGCAAGCGGCTTTAGCCAGCGGTGTTATTGACGAGGCGCAAAGTGATTTATCTTTAGCGTTAGCTGCTGCAGATTGTGTCGTAGTGGCAACGCCGACTATTTTGGCTGAGTCCGTTATGCAGCAAGCACTGGAGCAAGTGCCTGCCACAACCGCAGTCACTGATGTTGCTAGCGTTAAAGGTAATATCGCTAAAAGTTTAACCCAGGCGTTTGGTTCGATACCGACTAATGCTATTTTAGGTCATCCAATTGCTGGCTCAGAACGCAGCGGTGTGGCTGCGGCACAAGCTGATCTTTATCAACATCATCGGGTGATTCTAATCAATCAAACAAGCAACGGCCAAGCCACGGACGCAAGATTATTGTCGAAGGTTGGCCAGCTTTGGCAAGCAGTAGGTGCTCATGTGTCTGAAATGTCGATTGCAGATCATGATCGCATTTTGGCATTGACCAGCCATTTACCGCATTTTCTCGCGTACGCCATTGTGGCGCAATTAACCGCCGAGGACGAGTCACTTGATGTATTTAATTTTGCAGCTGGTGGGTTGCGTGATTTCACTCGCATTGCCAGCTCTGAGCCTAGAATGTGGCGTGAAATTTTATTAGCTAACAAGTCAGAATTGAATCATGCCCTCGATGGTTTTGAGCGGCATGTGTCCCATTTGCGCAGTCTGCTGGCGGCTGATGATGGCCAGGGTTTGGAGGACATCTTTACTGACGTTAGACGTTCACGCAACGATTTTGTTGCTTCCTTGGCGGCAAGAATTGATCAGGATAAGCTATAAGCGTAATTGTCGTTGTCAGCTAATTTAATTATTAAGGGAAATGCTAGGGTGAAGTTCATTACAGGTTCAGGTTTGTTAGATCAACGTCCCGTTGTCGGTGATATTCGGGTGCCAGGAGATAAATCTATCTCCCATCGTTCGATTATGTTTGGTTCGCTGGCAAAGGGCGAGACCAATATCAAAGGCTTTTTAGAAGGCGAAGATGCGTTAGCTACCTTGGCCGCATTCAGGGCAATGGGCGTTATTATTGAAGGCCCTGAGGACGGTCGTGTTGTCGTCCATGGTGTTGGAATGAACGGCCTAAAAGAGCCAAAGGATTCGCTTTACTTGGGTAATTCTGGAACGTCTATGCGATTATTGGTGGGTTTGTTAGCCGGTCAAAATTTTTCTGTTACTTTAACAGGTGACAATTCTTTATCTTCACGACCCATGGGGCGCGTGGTAGAGCCCTTGCGTTTAATGGGCGCCAATATAGAAATGACCAGTAATGGCCGACCTCCGATAACCATTAACGGCGGTGCGTCCTTGCAAGGCATTGATTACCTTTTGCCTATGGCCAGTGCACAGGTTAAATCTTGTGTCTTGTTAGCGGGTATGTACGCGGAGGGACAAACGTCAACGACCGAACCTGCGCCTACGCGCGATCATACTGAGCGAATGTTAGCGGGCATGGGTTATCATTTAACGCGCAATGGCGCCTGCTCCTGTCTCAGTGGGGGCGGCGAGTTAACAGCCAGCACTATTGATATTCCCGCCGACATTTCCTCAGCAGCATTCTTTATGGTAGCGGCATCGATTGTGCCACATTCTGATCTTACCCTTAGGCATGTTGGCGTAAATCCAACACGCACCGGAGTCATTCAAATCCTTGAATTGATGGGTGCGAACCTTAGCCTTAGCAATGAAAAAATAGTGGGTGGTGAGCCAGTTGCCGACATCCGCGTTCAATATGCGCCTTTAACAGGCATCGATATCCCAGAAGCATTAGTTCCTTTAGCAATTGATGAGTTCCCCGTTTTATTTATTGCCGCTGCCTGCGCGAAAGGAACGACCGTATTAACCGGTGCCGAGGAATTGCGAGTGAAAGAAAGTGACCGTATCCAAGCAATGGTAGACGGATTAGTTGCCTTGGGGATTCAAGCAAAAGGCACTCCCGATGGCGCTATCATAGAAGGCGGCTGCTTAGGCTCAGGTTATGAAAAGGTAGAGATCCAAAGCCAGGATGATCACCGTATCGCAATGGCATTTGCTGTGGCTAGTTTACAATCAGCGGCTAAGATTGTGATCCATGAATGCGATAATGTAGCAACTTCGTTTCCAAATTTTGCTGCTCTAGCTTGCTCGGTGGGCTTTCAATTAAAAGAAGATTAATGCATCCGTTGAGACGTTTATGAAGACATTAGTGCCTATTATTACGGTTGATGGCCCTGGCGGTGCGGGAAAGGGGGCAGTGTGCAAACAAATCGCTGAAACATTGTCTTGGCATTTACTCGATAGTGGCATGTTGTATCGATTATTGGCTTTGTCGGCAATCAATCACAGCGTTGCCCTAGATAATGAGGCCGCGTTGCAGGTTATGGGTAACGCCTTGGATGTTCATTTTACCTCTATTGCTGGTCAAGACGGGATCCGAGCATTCCTTGAAGGGACTGATGTGACGGCTGAACTTCGTACAGAAGATGTGGGGATGGCGGCCTCGAAAGTAGCGGCTATGGCACCAGCAAGATCAGCTCTATTGGCACGGCAGCGAGCGTTTGCTGAATTTCCTGGTTTGATTGCCGATGGGCGAGATATGGGAACGGTGGTGTTTGAGCAGGCACCTTTAAAAATTTATTTGACGGCTACCGTGACAGAAAGAGCAAATCGCCGCCATAAACAGTTGCTCGATAACGGCCAAAGTGGTAATCTCGCGCGCCTTACTGAGGCAATAGCGGCCAGAGATCGCGCGGATATGCGCAGAGCCGTATCACCGCTGCGTCCTGCAGACGACGCTTTAATCGTCGATAGCACTGATCTAAGCATTGATCAGGTCTGTGGAATGATTATCAGTGAGGCAAGAGCGCGGTCGCTTATTTAGGTTAAGTGGCTGATATAAATGAATTTAAAAATCTATATTGAAATATATCAATATAGTCTGCGTTTGGGCATTGTTGCCTTAATGTTGAGTTCGATCCGAGCGTTAATTCAACGGTATTTTTGCCAGCACACCGTTAATTAACATTTTTTGATTGCTCTATGCGCGCTGGTTGCATAGACCGGACAGATAACCGTATTTTTGGTGTTATTTCGCCAAACTGAATGCGTTACTGGCCGTCTTACCTAAGGTTTATTCACTATGAGCGAAAGCTTTGCAGATTTATTCGAAGAAAGTTTAAAAACAATTGAAATGCACCCTGGTGCCATCATTACCGGTGTCGTGCTTGATATTGATAATGATTGGGTCACAGTCCATGCAGGCTTGAAATCGGAAGGGGTTATTCCACGCAGCCAATTCTTTGATGAAAATGGTGAGATTACTGTGGCAATCGGTGACATGGTTCAAGTCGCCCTAGAAGCCGTAGAAGATGGTTTCGGTGAGACAAAACTTTCACGCGAAAAAGCTAAACGCGCTGAAGCCTGGAAAGTGCTTGAGCAGGCGTTTGAAGCAGAAGAAATTATTACCGGTGTCATTAACGGTAAGGTCAAAGGCGGTTTC
>MDSY01062750.1_pt1 | contig 36879 bp, 35 predicted proteins | sample 811131 | NCBI WGS metagenome assembly MDSY01 (sample SAMN05326643, study PRJNA326480) | marine metagenome | isolation source: seawater | place: Atlantic Ocean: South West | collected 2010
ATGAAAACATTTTCAAAAGCTTGGGGTCTATCAGGGATTAGACTAGGCTATATGGTTGCTAATAAAAAATTAAGTCAATACGTTTCAAAATGTAGAACTTTAGTAGAAACAAATTCCTTAACATATCAAGTTGCTTTATGGGCTTTAAAAAATAAAATTTTTAAAGAACACGTTAAATTTGTCAAAGAAGGGTCTGAGTATATCCTAAAAAAATTTAAAGCAAGTAAAGAAAAATTTTACGGAGGAGAAAAAACAAATTTTATATTACTTAAATTACCAAATCAAAAATTGACCACAAAATTAGTTGCCTGGTTAAAAAACAAAAAAATTTACATTAGAGCTAATTTTCCTCATCCATTAGAAAGCTATGTTAGAATAAGCTTAGGATCAGTAAAAAAAATGTCTATTTTTTATAATGCTTATATTAAATGGAAAAAAAGTAATTTTATTTAATTTATCAAATTTTATGATTCCTTACAGCAAGCAAAGTATTTCTAAAGAAGATACTAAAGCCGTATTAAAAGTTTTACAGTCAAATTTTCTAACACAAGGACCATTGGTTGGAAAATTTGAAAATAAAGTAAATAAATTCTGTGGTTCAAAATATTCAGTTGCAGTTAATAGCGGCTCGAGTGCTTTGCATATTGCTTGTTTAGCCTTAGGTGTTAAACGAGGAGATTTGGTATGGACAGTACCGAATACTTTTGTTGCATCTGCAAATTGCGCAATTAATTGTGGAGCTAAAATTGATTTTGTAGATATTGATAAAGACACATTTAATATATCCATTGCAGCATTAAAAAAAAAATTATTATTAGCAAAAAAAAGAAAAAAACTTCCAAAAGTATTAATACCCGTACATCTTGGCGGACAACCCACAGAACAAAAAAAAATATGGGAGTTGTCAAAAAAATATAAATTTAAAATTTTAGAAGATGCTTCTCATTCAATAGGAGCTAAACACTTAGGTGTAAAAGTAGGAAATAATAAATGGGCAGATATAACTGTTTTTAGTTTTCATCCTGTTAAAATAATCACAACAGGGGAAGGTGGAGTAGCTACTACCAACTCAAACATTTATTACAATAAAATGAAAATTTTTAGAGATAACGGAATAAAGAGATTACCAAATAATTGGAGATATGAACATATTTCTGCGGGGTTTAATTATAGAATGACAGACATTGCTGCAAGTCTTGGAATTAGCCAGTTAAAAAAAATAAATAAATTTTTAATAAAAAGAAACGATATAGCTAAAAAATATAAAAAATTACTTAATAACCTGCCTATAAAAACGCAAAAAATTTTACCAGGAAATTATTCAAGTTATCATTTATTTATAATTCAATTTGACCTGAAGAATTCCAAGCTAACCTATGATCAAATTTTTAAACTATTTAGAAAAAATAAATATTATGTGAATTTACATTATGCACCGCTACATTTAAGTCCGTACTTCAGGAAAATTGGCTTTAAAAAAGGTCATTTTCCTGTATCAGAAAAATACGGAGCATCTTCAATAAGTATTCCAATTTATTATGATTTACCGCCAAAGGAATTAAAAAAATTTGTTAAAATTATAAAAAAGTTAATTGATTAAAAAAAATAAATTTATTTTAGGTACCGCTCAGTTTTCTAAAAGCTATGGGCTGATAGGTAAAAAAAAATTACTTATCCCCGACATAAAAAAAATTCTAAAATATGTAATAAAAAAAAGAATATATAGTTTAGATAATTCTTTAAATTATACCGGATCACAAAAAAAAATAAGTTTATTAAAAAAAAAAAATTGGCAAATAATAACTAAATTAAAATTTAGTAAAAAAAATTTAATTAAAAAAGATAAAAAGTTTTTAAAATCTTATGTGTTAAAAAAAATTATGTTATCAAAAAAAGAATTAAATATTCAAAAATTTGATGTTTTATTGATTAATAATTTTGAAATTTTCAATTACAATTCAAAAAAAAAAATTTACCAAATACTAAAGTCAATTAAAAAAGAAAAAATAATTAATAAATTTGGTTATTCAATATATAATTTTAAAAAATTAGATAAAACAATTAAAGATTTTTGTCCTGATGTAATTCAATGTTCTTATAATATTTTTGACAGAAGACTAAATGATAAAAAATTAATTAAATTGATTAAAAAAAAACGAGTAGAGATTCACGCAAGATCTATTTTTTTACAAGGTTTACTATTATGTAGTTTGAACCATGTTCCAAAAAAATTTCAAAAATGGAAAAAAATATTTTTAAAATGGGAAAAATGGACAAAAGAGAAAAAAATTACAAAGTTGGAAGCTTGTCTTAGTTTTGCATTCTCTAATAAACATATCAATAAAGTAGTTATTGGAGTAAAAGACGTGACCGAGTTAAGAGAAATTTTAAATACAAAAATATACAAAAAAATAAGATTTCCCTCATTTCTAATGAAGGATAAAAATTTAATAGACCCATATAAATGGTAAAAAAAAAGAAAATAATTGCTGTAGTCCAAGCACGCCTAGGATCAAAAAGGTTTCCTCATAAAATATTAAAAAAGATCGGAAATAAAACTATTATTGAAATTATAAATAGTAGGTTAAAAAAATCTAAATATTTGGATGGTATTATTTATGCCATTCCATCAAATAACGAAAATAAAAAATTATTTGATCATCTTGAAAGTCTAAATACTAAAATTTTCAAAGGGAGTGAAAACAATGTTTTAGACCGAGTGTATAAATCGGCTAGATATCTTAAAGCCGATATTATTTTGAGAATAACGTCTGATTGTCCACTCGTAGACCCAAATATGATAGATATGATGATAAAAAATTTTAGTAAAGAAAAGATTGATTATATTACTAATACAAGGAATTTTTTTTCAGATCAAAAAGTAAATTTTTATCCTGATGGTTTTGATATTGAAATTTTTACTACTAAATCTTTAAAAATCAGTAGAAATCTCGCAAAAAGCGAATTTGATAAACAGCACGTAACCTCTTTCATAAGACAGTCTAAAAAATTTAAAAAAAAATTTATTATATGTAAAAATAATTATGAGAATATCAAGCTTTCAATTGATGAATATAAAAATTTAAATGATGTAAAAAAAATTTTTAAATTTTTCCAACCAGATATTTATTTTTCATTTGATAAAATTATAAAAAAAAAAATATTGGAAAAATACTTTAAAAACCGAATTGAAAAAAACAAAATTAAAAATGGATTAAAATTGTGGAGTCGAGCAAAAAAAATTATTCCTGGTGGTAATATGTTGTTATCAAAAAATCCAGACAGATACCTGCCTAATGGTTGGCCTACTTACTTCAAATCTGCTTATGGATGCACCATTGTTGATTTAGATAACAATAAATATCTAGACTTATCGACTATGGGAGTTGGCACTAATACGCTTGGTTACGGAAATAATAAAGTAGATCATGCAGTAAAAAGAGCTGTGAATTTAGGAAATATGTCAACTCTTAATTGTGCCGAGGAGGTTGAGTTAGCTGATAAATTATTAAAATTGCATCCATGGTTCAAAATGGCAAAATTTGCAAGGACTGGCGGTGAAGCAAATTCAATCGCAATAAGAATTGCAAGAACTGCAACAAAAAAAGATAACGTAGCCATATGCGGATATCACGGATGGCACGATTGGTACCTTTCAACAAATTTGAATAATTCTAAAAAAAATAATTTAAATAATCATCTAATGAAAAATTTGAATATTGGCGGTGTTCCAAAAAAACTAAAGAACACCTCATTTTCTTTTAATTATGGAGACTTTAATAGTTTAAAAAAAATCGTTAAAACAAAAAATATTGGCACAATCAAAATGGAAGTTTGCAGAAACACTCAACCTGATATTAATTTTTTAAGAAAAGTTAGAAATTTGGCTACAAAAAACAATATAATATTAATATTTGATGAATGTACTACTGGTTTTAGAGAAACATACGGCGGGCTTCATAAGAAAATAAATATTAAACCAGATATCGTTATTTTTGGTAAAGCTCTTGGAAATGGTTATGCAATTACAGCAATTTTAGGAAAAGAAAAAGTTATGCAGTCTGCTAATAGAACATTTATAAGTAGCACTTTTTGGTCCGAAAGAATAGGTTCTGTTGCGGCTCTTAAAACTTTGCAAGTTATGAAAGAAAAAAAGAGCTGGCAATATATTCATTTAGTTGGATCAAAAATAAAAAAAAATTGGCAAAAACTGTTCAATAAATACAAGTTAAAAGTTTCAATTAGAGGCATAAACAGTTTATTAAATTTTGTTTTTGAAAGTAAAAACCATCAAGCCTATAAAACTCTTATTACACAAGAAATGATTAAAGATAACATACTTGCAACAACTGCAATTTACCCGTGCATAAAGCATTCAGACTCCATTTTAAAAAAATATTATAAAAGCTTAGAAAAAGTTTTAAAAATAATCAGCATGTGTGAAAATCAAGGTCATGATGTTAGAAAGTTTATAAAATCACCTGTGAGCAATAAAGATTTCTACAGGTATAATTAGTTATGAAAAAAATTTTAGTTATCGCAGCACATCCCGATGATGAATTCTTAGGTTGTGGAGGAAGCTTATTATCTTACAAAAAAAAAGGATATAAAATTAAATCTGTTTTTCTTGCTGATGGAGAGAGTTCAAGATTGGGGATAAATAAAAAGATAAACAAATTGATTAAAGAAAGAGAAGACCAAGCAAAAAATATAGCGAAAAAATGTAATTTTCTTCAACCTATATTTAATCGATTACCAGACAACAAGCTTGACACTGTTCCTTTTCTAAAAATTGTTAAATCTATTGAGAGCGAAATAGTTAAATATAAACCTGAAATTGTATTTACTCATTTTGAAAGTGATTTAAACATTGATCATCAGTTAGTACATCAAGCTGTAGTTACAGCAACTAGACCTCTTAGCAAAACATTTGTTACTAAAATTTACTGTTTTGAAACGCCATCAAGCACAGAATTTAATTTTACAAGAAAACAAAAAAAATTATTTAATCCAAACTTATTCATTGATGTAAGTAGATTTATAAATCAAAAAATTAAATTACTTAAAATCTACAAAAATGAAATTAGACCATGGCCTCACGCAAGATCATTAAGGTCAATAAAAAATCTTGCTTCATATCGTGGATCACAAATTGGAGTGAAATTTGCTGAAGCTTTTATTGTCCTGAGAGAAATTAGATAGTTAAAAATTTAAATAATGAACAAAGTTATATTTTTTTTTGATTATGATCATTTATCTGGAAATGGACATTATCAAAGATGTATGAAATTCAAGAAAATTTTTAAAAAAAATTCTAAATTTTTTTTTGTTAATAACAAGTTTACAAAATTTCTAAAACAAAATAAAAAAGTCAATTTTGATTTCGGAATAGTAGATAGCTATAGAATAAGTTTTGATTTAGAAAAAAAAATTAAAAAGATATGCAATAAGCTAATTACTATTGATGATTTAAAAAACCGAAAATATGCTTGTGATATTTTAATAAATTATTCTCCTGTTGTAAAAAAAAAAGAATATTTAAATAAAGTTGAAAAAAAAACAAGACTACTTTTAGGTGAAAAGTTTAACTTCGTGACTGAGTTTAAAAAAAATAAAATATTAAAGTATAAAAAAAAATTTATTTTATTTTTTTATTTGGGACAAAAAAATAGATCTTACATAATTAAAAATATACTCAGCTCGATTAAAGACAAAGAAAGAATAAAAGAGATTTTTATTTTTGGTAATAAAAAAAAAAATAAACCTCATAATTTTTTTTTAAAAAAAATGGATATAGCAGATATGTTAATAATCTCTTCAGGTGTAACATTGCAAGAAGGTTTGTCTAGAAAAAAAATTATATTTTCAAAGTTTTTTTCACAAAATCAAAAAAGTTTTTTTAATTTTTATAAAAAGAAAAATTTAATAAGAAGTATTTCAGAATTTAAGAGTTTTATAAATTCTCCTATTAAAACAATAAATCAATCAATTCAAAAACAAAATAAAAAAAATTTAGGCTCTATTGAAGCTTTTAGTAATGTAAATTTTTTGAAGGAAAATATTATTCCATTCTAAAAAATATTATGCTAAGTCTGCCTTAATAAAGATTAAAATGAATTTAAAAAACATAAAAATTTTTGATACAACCTTGAGAGATGGACAACAAGCCTCTGGGGCAAATTTATCTGTTTTAGAGAAAATCAAAATAGCAAAGTTTTTAGATAAGCTTAAAGTTGATGTAATCGAAGCTGGATTTCCAATATCTTCTAAAAAAGAATTTATATCAGTAAATAAAATTTCAGGTATTCTTAAAAATTCTCAAATTTGCAGTTTAGCCAGACATAACAAAAAAGATGTTGATTTATGTATTGAAGCGATGAAAAAATCTAAAAATAAAAGATTACATTTATTCATTGCAACCAGCGACTTACATATGAAATATAAATTGAATTTAAATAAATCTCAGGTTTTAGATTTAATTGAAAATACAATGAAATATGCAAGAAATAAAATAGATGATATAGAATGGTCATGTGAAGACGGAACACGAAGTGACCCAAACTTTATAATTAAGTGTTTTCAATTAGCTATAAAATACGGAGCTAGAACAATAAATATTGCTGACACAGTCGGCTATACAACGCCAACCGAAATGTTTAAACTTGTTAAAAAAGTATCTAACTCAGTAAAAGGAATAGAAAAGTGCAATTTATCCGTGCATTGTCACAATGATTTGGGCATGGCGACCTCTAACACTCTGCAGGCTGTAATGGCTGGCGCTAATCAAGTTGAGTGCACTATAAATGGACTTGGTGAAAGAGCGGGAAATGCACCGCTTGAAGAGGTGGTGATGGCTATTGAGACGCGAAAGGATTTTTACAAAAGAAATACAAAAATAAATACTCAATTATTAAAAAAAAGCTCAGAGTTAGTTTCAAAATTATCGTCTTTTGTTGTAAGTAAAAATAAGCCTATTGTAGGACAAAATGCATTCGCACATGAATCAGGCATACATCAACACGGCGTAATTAATAAAAGAGAAACTTATGAAATTATGGATCCAAAAAAAGTTGGTCATGTTACCCAAATTAATATTGGTGCACAATCGGGTCTCAAGGGTATTAAATACAAGCTTAAAAGTTACAATTTAGAATATAAAAAAATTGATTTAAAAAAATTTGTGAGATTTTTTAAATCAAAAGTAAGAAGTTTAAAAATAGTTGATAAATCACTTTTAATCAAATTACATTCAGATTTTCTGAAACAATCAAATAAGTGAAAAAAATAAAAATCTGCATTACTTGCGTAAATGGTTTTTTGACCTATGATTTCATAGAGTCATTAAAAAATCAAAAAGATTTCAAGCCATTTATTATAGGGATAGATTTATCAGATCGAACAAAAGGTAAAATTCTTTGTGATAAATTTTATAAAGTATCAAATCCTAAAAATGAAAAAAAATATTTAAAAGACATCGTAAAAATATACAAAAGAGAGAAATTCGATATCATTCTTCCTTTATCTGATTTAGAAAATTATGTACTTCTTAAAAATAAAAAAAAATTACAAAAATTAAAAATAAATTTTGATTTACCATTTAATAATTTTCCTATTGCTAATCTTTTTTATGATAAAAAAAAATTTTTAAATTTTTGTAAGGTAAATAAATTTCCAACAGGCAGTTTTAAAATAGTGAAGGAATTTAAAGATGTATTAAACTTTATTGGAAAAAACAAATCAAGAAAATACATTCTAAAGCCAGTGAAAGGAAGTGGGACAAAAAATGTTTTTTTAATTAATAATAAAGTTAAAAAAAGCATCCAAATTTTAGAGTCAAGAAATTGCATTGAGACAAATCTTAGAATTTTAAAAAATTTAAAAATACTTAATAAGAAAGAAGAGTACATTTTAATGCATTATTTAGAGGGCAATATCTACGATGTTAATTGCATAGCAGAAAATGGAAAAGTAAAAGAATTCTGCATCATGATTAGAGAAATTAGAAATAGGTTCATGTTTTATTCTACAGGTCATAGAGTTATTAAGGATCCTGAAATTAAAAAACTTGTATCAAATTTTGTTAGCAAACTAAAAATGAATGGAATTTGTGATTTTGATGTAATTAAAAATAAAAATAAAACTTATCTACTAGAAGCAAGTTGTAGATTTAGTGGATCAGTTGGAGCTTGTACTAAGTCTGGTATTAACTTTCCAGCTCAAATAATACGCTATATAATGAATATGAAAAAAATAAATTATAAAATTAAATTTAATAATTCTTTCAGATCATTTTTAGTCTTTAAAAAAATTAAAAATTCTAAGAAAAATATTTTACTTGATGATTATATTCCTCATTATTCTAAGCAACTCAAATATTGAAAATTTTAAATGTTTAAAAAAAAAATGAAAATAGGGGAATTAGTATTATCTCACAAACATAGATCCATAATAATAGCTGAAATCGGAATCAATCATGAAGGAAATTTCCAAAGATGTTTAGATATGATTTTAAATGCAAAAATATCAAAAGCTGATCTTGTTAAACTTCAAATTGCCGATCCTTTGTCTGATTATTCAAGAAAATCTAAATCTTATAAAATTTTTCAAACCGCAGCTTTCTCAAAGGAGCAAATTTATAATATTTATAAATTTGCTAAGTCCAAAGATATCAAAATATTCTCTACATTCGGTAGAAAAAATTTAGATTTTTTTAAAAAACTTAATCAATGTTGTTACAAAATATCTTCAAGTTTGTTTAATGACTTTTATTTCACAAAAGATATTTTAAAGCTTAATAAACCTGTAATATTATCTACAGGTCTTTCTGAACTCAAAGATATTGATTTAATGTTAAAATTAATAAAGAAGGAAAATTTAGATAACCTAGCGATTTTGCATTGTAGATCTTTATACCCGACTATTCCAAGAAAACTAAATCTTTCAAGAATATCATATCTAAGAAAAAAATATGGAATTATCACAGGTTTTTCTGACCATTCTTTAGGTATAGAAGCCTCTGTAGCTTCTATACATCATGGATCAAAAATTATAGAAAAACATTTTACATTCAATGAAAATAGAAAAGGCTATGACCATAGAATATCTTTAGATCCAAAAAACTTTAAAAAAATGGTAAACGCCATTAGATTGAATGAGGCTATGATAGGTAAGCAGGATTATATTTTAGATGGAAATAATCTTGATTTTAAAAAAATTAAAAAAATTTCAAGGAGTTTTGTTGTTTTAAGAAATATTAAAAAAAACCAAAAACTTTTTAAAAATGACTTCTCCTTAAAAAGAATGAATGATTCCAAAAATTATAGTAAATTTCATCAATTATTTCCCAAAATTTTGAAAAAAAGGATAAATAATGATATTAAAGCAGGACATATTTTAAAGATAAATGATTTCAAAAAAAATTAAAAATATTAATAGTAAAAAATTCGAAATTAATGGTTTTTGCAATTTTGGCAAAATAATTGACTCTAAAAAATGTAAAAATTTAGAAAAAAAAATTTCGAGTTTAAGAAAGCTTGATAAAAATATTTTTTACAAAAGTGAAAAAGATTTTGTTAAAAAAGGCAGGTACTATAAATATGCACCCGGTTCTCAGGATCATAATCTATTAATAAGCAAAGAGTTAAATCAAAATTTAGATTTTATAGAAAAAAATCCATTGTTTATAAAAAATGTTGAAAAAATTTTAGGAAAAAAATACAATATATTTAAGAAAACAATTATTAGGTCAGTTCCTTATTCAATTTTACCAAACTGGATTAAAAAAAAAGTTAGTGACTTAGGAAGACCAAATTTAAATCCGTACATAAAAGATAAATTTCAAGACATACAATATTTTTTAAATGCTGATTTTCACCAAGATATGCAAAGTGGGAGAAAATTTTCTACTTTCTATATTTATTTAGATGATGTTTTTACTAAAGACTCAAATCTTCAAGTGCTGGAAGGAAGTCATACTCTTGGAGCTCAACCTTACCCACATTATTTGAGAAAATCTAATATCAAAAAAGATCTATGGTACTACAACGATTTAAAAAACATAATTGAAGTCAAAAGAAAAAATGTACTCGGTAAAGGAGGTAATGTTTCTTGCTGGCACGGTCTGTCGCTGCACGGTACATATTATAACTTCAGTAAATCCCCAAGAATATCTTTAAGATATTTAATTGAACCAAATAAAAATAATAAAAATTCTCCTTTTGTTAAATCATTTAAATACATTAAAAATAAAATAATGATGAAAAAAAACGCCAGATTAGACATGAATTCTGACTCTTCTTTTAGAAGAACTGGCATGTCTATTACACCTTAGTAATTTTAAAAATTTAAGTAAGCTTTTTCTAAACACTTTATAAATATATTAAAATATTAAAACAATAATGTTCTTATCTAATCACTGGAAAAGTTTTAAAAATTTAAGTAAAGATAAGAAATATATTAATAGTGTATATGAAAAATTACTTAAAGTTTTATCCAAAAGGTTAAATATAAAATTTAAGTTAAACAAACCCATAAAATTTTGGAGAGTTCTAATTGGACCTTGGTTAATTTTGTATTTAGTAAATAATTATGACAAGTGGCTTATAGTAAAAAAACAAAAAAAAAAGGTTCTTAAAAAATTAAAAAACTATAAAATAAAAAAACCTTCTCTCCTGGTGAATTATGATATTAATGATTTTTACCTCAAAGCAAGAGAAGATAAAAATTATAACTATGAATGTCTAAGGCGAATAATTAACTACAAGAGATCTTACATTAAAGACTTTAAATTTAAACAACAAATTAATTATTCTAAACTAAATAATCAACTACCAAAAAGAAAAATTATTCATTTTTTAGATTATTTTTTTTCTTTTTTTTCACTATTTTTTTCAAAATATATAATAGACATTCAATATATCCCAAAAAAAATATTGTTAAAAATTTTTTTACATTCTAAAATAATACCGTCTTTACACCGTTTCAATTTTTTTGATTTTCAACGTGAAAAAGTATTTTTAAATTATAAAGAGAGACAAAGTTTATTTAACAAAAAGAGTGTTTACAAATTTAATGATTTTGAAAAATTTATTATTTTAAATTTAGTATCTGATTTTCCAATCCAGTATTTTGAACATTTTCAAAAAAACAGAGAGAAAATAAAGTTTTTGTCATTTTTCTCGAAAAAAATTATTATTTCAACAGTTTCATATATATTTAATGAAAAGTTTAAATTTTACTTAGCTGAGATGATATCAAAAAATAGTAAATTAGTTGTAATTGAGCACGGTGGCTGTTTAGATTATAAATTCGATTCTTTTTTAGAACACGATGATAAGATTTGTTTTAAAAGAGTATCTTGGGACAAATCTGCGAATAAAAAAAAAATTCAACTTCCAGTAATACAACTTTTACCAAATAAAAATTATTCAAAAAAAAAAAATACTAAAAAGATTTTGTTTCTATTAACTGAAATTCTTACATTTCCAATGAAATTACAATGTTTACCCTACAATTGTCATATATCAAAAGAAGCTAGTAATTTTGAGAGAATTTTAAATAAAATTCACAAGCAACATCATTCTAATATAAATATTCGATATGCAAGCAACCTGAATAAAAAAAATAATTTTATTACCAATCGTCTAAAAAAAAAGTTCCCGAAAATAAATTTTTATAATTATAAAATAGGACCATCTTTTGAAGAAGATCTTTCTAGATCTCAAATGGTTATCTGCACAAATGCCGATACTCCATTATCACAATCAATTGCAAGTAAACGACCTACTTTACTATATATGGATAAAAAACACTATAATTTTAGTTATAGATCTAACAAGATGTTAAAAATATTAAAAAAACAAAAAATATATTTTGATAACCCAAATCTTTTAGCTAGCATGATTAATAAACTAGCAGCAAATCCTGAGTGTGAATGGTTTCATTCTCATAAAATAGAAAAGATACTTAACCTTTTCGAAAAAAATTTTTTTTGCTATGATAAAAACTGGCTACCGAAATGGCGAAATTTTTTAATGAATTTATGTTAAAAACTAACAAAAAATAATAACGATTATCGAAACCAGCCTATATGTGATAATGATTGCAAAAATTTAATTCAAAATGAAAAATCAAAAAATTTATAACAAATATTTTCTAATTGTAAGAAAAGAAATTTCTAAAACACTAAGGATTTCTGAAAGCAAAGTAAAATTAAAATCTAAGTTTTCTAACTTTAAAAATTGGGACTCTCTAGCATATATTAACATAGTTATTAACTTACAGAAAAAGACCGGCAAAAAATTTAAATTAGATAGTATTGCAGATCTTGAAATAGTAGAGAATTGGGTGAATTATTTATATGAAAATGAAAAAAAATAAACAAGTATATATTTACAGTTGTAAGCGATTTAAAATAAGAGAGACTTTAGAAAAAGATACAAAAATTTGGTATAAGTGGTTTAATGATCCTAAAATAACAAAATTTTTTGTTAATGAAAGCGTTCCAAATACTGTCGAGGCTCAAAAAAAATATAGATTAAAAAATATTGATGGTAAATCAAGAGTTCTATTTTCAGTAATTGCAGGAATCAGTGATAAATTAATAGGCATTGTCAGTATTAATTTTATAAAACCAGCTAATAGTAGAAGGTGCGAAATAAGCGTAGTGATAGGCGAGCCTAAATTGTGCATAGGTAATACGTATATAGAAATAAATAAATGGTTAATAAATTCTTCTTTTGATAATTTTGGTATGAATTCTATTATATCTTCCTTTTTTTCTAATAATGAGGTTGTAAAAAAAACAATAGAATTTTTAGGTTTCAAAAAAATTGGACTTAACAGAGAACGATTTTTCAAATTTGGAAAATTTCAAGATTCTCTTCACTATGACTTGCTAAGGTCTGATTGGATAAAATTAAATAAGTAAAAATTGTTTTAGTAGGAGCAAGGCTTATAATCATAATAACAATGTAAAACTTTCCATAAAAACATTTAAGATTAATCTCTTCTTAAATAAAACAATTAATCAAAAAATATTTTAATAATTTAATCAAAAACAAAAAATGAAAATTGCAATAATTGGAACTACGCCAATAATGGTATTGAAAGCTTTATTGCTTTCAAAAAAACACGATGTAACTGTTTTTGAAAAGACCAGTAAGTTAGGAGGTGCGTGGAGTTTTGGAAAATTTAAAAATTTTTCTTATTCTGAAAAAACAAATATTATTGTGCCAGATAATAAATTAGAAGAAAAATTTATGATTAAGATAATAAAATATCTTAGTTCGAATTTTAAAGTTAAAATTTATAAAAATCAGAAAAAATATTCCAATATCACTTTATATAAACCAAAAAAAGTATTTATATTTGATATTAATCATTTATTTAAAATCTTAAAAAAATCTAAAATTAAACTTAAAAAAAAAAGTTGGGTCAAGTCCCTTAAAATTGAAAAAAAAGTTGTGAAGATTAATTCTAAATTAGCTTTTGATAAAGTTTATCTTCCGTTTTTTATAAATTTAGATACTGCAATCATTAATAATAAAAAATATTTTTTTCCATTTAAAAAAGTTTATAACAAACATGTGCACTTTATTACTAAGAAAAAATTTTCTGAAGAATTTTATTACTGGGAAAACTATAATAAATATTTAGATAGAGCTCAATTGTTAAAAAATGGTCCATATTATTTTTTTACTGCAAGAGTGAGAAAAATTTTTAAACATTTAAGTTCAAAAAAAATATTTAAATTATCTGAATTTAACATACAAAGTAAAAACTTGCTGAGGCTAAAACTGATTAAATATACGCATCATTTTAGAAATAAATCACAAATAAAAAAGTTATTAAATATAAAAAAATATAAAAATATAAAAATTGTAGATACAAGACAATTTGTAGACTCATTTAAAAAATTAAGGTTGATATAACATGAACCCAAAAAAACAGATATTAAAACTATACGAAAAAGGTTTTAAAAAATTAGGAGCAATTTATCAAAGACAGTACCCAAACGAAGAATTCTGTAGATTTATGGGTAGAAATTTTTTTCATATTAACACAAGCAAAAGAAAAAAATTAAACTTTCTAGAAGTAGGTGTTGGAAGTGGAGCAAACCTAAGCTTAATTTCAAACGAAGGGTATAATGCGTCAGGTATAGATATTTCTAAAGATTCAATCAAAATAACAAAAAATTTATTCAAAAAAAAAAATTTTAAAGCAAATCTAAAAGTAGGAGATATGACAAACATACCTTATAAGTCTAACAAATTTGACTGCGTATTCGATGTTTTTTCTTCATGCTTACTAGCAAAAAAAGATGGGGAAATTTTTTTAAATGAAGTGAGTAGAGTGCTTAAAAAAGGTGGAAAATTTTTTTCATATTTCCCTTCAAAAAAATCGAAGATGTTTAAATCAAAAAATAAAAAAATGTTTGATGAAGATACAATTTTTAAATTAGGTGACAAAAAAACGATTTATAAAATTGACAACGCTCCAATGCGATTTTTAGATAAAAAACAATATATAAGTTTGCTAAAAAAAAATAATATTTATACTTTTTATTCAGAAGAGTTAACTAAAACATATTATAACGGAAAAGATCAATTTACTTTTATTATTATAGAGGCAAAAAAAAATAATTTTGACAGTTAGGTGCTAGCAAATGAAACTTAAAGATCGACCATTTATTATAGGTGAAATAGCCTCTGCTCATGAAGGTAGCTATCGAACAGCTATTAAAATAGGTAACGAAGCATTTAAAGCAGGAGCTGATGCAGTAAAATTTCAATTATTTAAATGTAATGCGTTAATGAGTTCAAGGAATCCTTTGTACAGAAAATTTAAAAAATTAGAGATCCAACAACAGGATTGGATAAAAGTCTTTAAAAAATTTCAAAAAAAACAGTTTTTAATTGCTGAAACATTTGACATCGAGAGTTTAAATTTTGCTTTAAATTTAAAAATTTTTCAAATGATAAAAATACCATCTACTTGCTTAGTAAATAAAGATATGCTTATAGCCCTTAAAGAATTTAATAAATTAGTAATTCTTGCATCAGGTGGAGCTACGCTAGCTGAAATAAAGTTTGCCATAAAATATTTAAAAAAGAAAAAAAAAGATATTATTATAATGGCAGGATTTCAAAACTTTCCAACAAAAATTGAAGACACCAAACTCTCGCAAATAAAGCTATTAAAAAGAAATTTTAAAACATTAATTGGTTATGCGGATCATACAGATTCTAATAAAAGTTTTTTTCCATACACAATTCCCCTTATGGCATTTACAATAGGAGCGGATATAATTGAAAAACATATTACTTTAAAGAGAGAAAAAAAAGGAACTGACTACCAATCTTCATTAAATCCCAATGAATTTAAACAATTTACTTATTTATTAAAAGAATCTTATAAAATATTTTCTAAAGAAAAGTGGGAATTATCAAAGGCAGAAGAAAATTATAGAAAGTTTAATAAACTCTTTGCTGTTGCAAAAGTAAATTTAAAGAGAGGAACTAAAATAAACAGAAAAAATGTAATCTTTAAAAGAACAAATAAATCTGGAGTTACATCAGATATATTTCATAAATTTTTACAAAAAAAATTAAAAAAAAATAAAAAATACGATGAAATTATTCTTGCACAAGATTTACATTAATGAAAAAAAAAGTATTAATTTTAATTGCTGTAAGACTGAAATCTAAAAGATTAAAGAATAAGGCTTTACTAAATCTTTACGACGAACCTTTAATTATTAAACTAACAAAACGACTTAAAAAAACAAAATTATGTTCATCTATAATTTGGTGCACATCTAAATTTAAAAGTGACGATCGTTTGGCTATTTTAGCAAAAAAAAATGGTATAGAAATTTTTAGAAATGATCCTCTTGATGTTATGAAAAGATTTATCCTTGCAGCAGAAAAATACAAAGCGCAAAATATTGTTAGGGTAACAGGAGACAATCCACTTACAGATCCCAAAGTAATAGACCATATGATTCAGAATCATTTAAAAAAAAAATTAGATTATACCTCGTGCAACGACATACCATTTGGTGCTAGATCAGAAGTAATAAGAGTTAATGCATTAAAAAAATGTCACAAAATGTTAGCAGATCCAAAATCAAGCGAATATATGACTTGGATGCTAAACAAACCTAAATTTTTCAAAGTAAAAGATTTGAAATGTTTGGATAAAAATATTAGAAGACCAGAAATATCTTTGACGATTGATTATTTGCAAGACTTTCAAAATTTAAAAACAATATACAATCATTATAAGGGAAATGTACCATCTCTCAACATTTTAATTAAATGGATTGATAGTCAAAAAAAATTACTTTCTAAATTAAAAAAAAAAAGAAAAGTAAAAAAACCAAAGAATATTAATGTGGATTTTAAAAATAAATACAATGAAAAATAAATTAAATAATGTTGCTGTAATTGGGCAAGGATTTGTCGGACTTCCAATGGCAATCGCTGTTGCAAATGCAAAAGATAATCATGGTAACCACTTATTCAATGTAGTTGGTATTGAGAAAGACAATTTAAGAGGAAGATTTTTAAAAAAAACTGTAAACGACGGTTTTTTACCCATTAAATGTAATGATAAAAAAATTTATCAAAAGTTTGAAAAAACTAAAAAAAAAAGAAATTATTACCTGTCGACTGAACTTAAAGATATCAAAAGATGTAAAATTATAATTGTAAGTATTAATTTTGAAATTGATTCGAAAAGAAAAAAACCATTTTTGGAATTAAAAAAGTTTTTTCAAAAATTAACAAAATTTATTTCAAAAAATACTCTTATTATCGTAGAAACCACTTTACCACCTGGAACTTGTGATAAAATTATATACCCAATTCTAAAATCAAATTTCATAAAACGAGGTTTTAAAAAACAAGATGTCCTACTTTCATACTCCTATGAAAGAATTATGCCTGGTTATAATTACTATGATTCTATAGTGAATAATTACAGAGTTTTTTCAGGGATAAATGTAAAATCTAAGAAACTTTGTAAGAATTTTTTAGGTAAAGTTTTAAATGTAAAAAAATTTCCATTAACTTTATTAAATTCAAATACAGAGTGTGAATTTACAAAAATTTTAGAAAATTCATACAGATCTACAAATATTGCATTTATTGATGAGTGGACAAAATATTCAAAGATAGCAAACGTTGACATTTATAATGTTATTGCCGCAATAAAAAAAAGGGACACTCATAAAAATATTATGCGTCCTGGTCTAGGAGTGGGAGGATATTGTCTAACAAAAGACCCATTATTTGCAATAACGTCCGCAAAAAAAATTTTTAAAAGTGACACAAAGTTTCCATTCGTTGAACTTACGATGAAAACAAATAGAAACATGCCCTTTACTTCAATTGACTACATAAAAGAAAAGGTAGGGATAATTAAAAGTAAAAAGATACTAATTCTTGGTTTAAGTTATAGGGAAGGTATTGGAGACTACAGGAGTAGCCCTAGCTTATTTCTTTCCAAAAAATTAAAAAATCTTGGAGGAAAAATATTTGTGGATGATCCTCTAGTTGATATTGAGGAAAATCAAGAATTAAGAAGAATATTCAATCAAAAAAACAAATCCAATAAATACGATGTAATAATTTTTTGTACGCCACATCATAACTATAATAATTTAAATTTAAGATTATTCTCAAAAAAATCAGTAGTAGTAGATTTAAATAATGTTCTGTCTGATAAAAACCAAAAAAAATTTAAAAAGTTAAAGATTAAATTATTTACGTTAGGCAAAAATTAATGAAAAAAATTTTAATTACAGGAGCAGCAGGTTTTATAGGAAACCATCTGATCAATCATATGGTTGATATGAAATATCAATTTATTTTGTTAGATAATTTTTCACGTGGAAAAAAAGATAAAGCTTTTAAAGAAATTATTAAAAGAAAAAATGTTAAATTAATAAATGTCAATTTAGTAAAACCTTACAAACTAAAGTTTAAAAATATTAAATACGTGTTTCATCTAGCGGCAAAAGTAGGTGTAAAAAATGTTGTAAAGAAACCAAGTGAAACTATTAATGATAATTTACTAATGCTTATAAATACAATCAAAGCTTTAAAAAATCAAAATAAAAATGCCAAATTTATTTTTTTCTCAACTAGCGAAGTTTATTCACCTTTAATAGATACTAACGTTGCAAAATTTCCATTAAATGAAGACGTGAATTTAATTATTAAAAAAAAAAACTAAAGCGAGAGATTCTTATTACATTTCAAAACTAGTTGGAGAAAAAATTGTAGAACTAAGTGGATTGAAATATCTTAACTTAAGACCTCACAATATTTATGGAACAAGGATGGGTTTTTCACATGTTATTCCTGAATTAATAAGAAAATTTATGACAAGGTCAAAAAATATTAAAATTTACTCACCAGCTCATACTAGAGCTTTTTGCTACGTAGACGATGCAATAAATCAGATGGTTAATTTAGCTCTAAATAAAAATGCTAAAAATAAAGCCTTTAATATTGGAAATAACACAGAAGAAATTAAAATTATTGAGTTAGCAAATAAAATCAAGAAATTATTACCTAGTAACAAAAAAATTATTAGAGGATCTGTTACTCCTGGTTCTCCAAAAAGGAGAGTACCAGATTTAAAATTAACTAAAAAGTTCTCAAAAAATTCAAAATTTACAAATCTTAACGTGGGTTTAAAAAATTATATTTCTTGGTTTTTAAATTCTTAATTATTCAAATGATTTTAATTTCAGGTTGTACAGGTTTTGTAGGTCAAGAGCTTCTAAGATTATTTAAAAAAGAAAGAATTAGTTTTAAGAAAATCAAAACTAGAGATATTAAAAATAAAAAAAATATTTTTTTTAAAGATGTAAGTGTTTTTATACATCTAGGTTTTAATTTTTATCGGAAGACAAAAAAAATAAAGTCAGACAAGAACTTACAAATAATAAAAAAAATTATTAGGCATGCTCAGAATTATAAATTTAAATTAATCTTTCCTAGTACGGCTTCATATAAATATTTCGGTAAAAAAAAAAAAAATTTCAAAAAACATTTATCCTTTTGACCATTATGCACAATCAAAAATAAATTGTGAAAAATTACTTATAGAAAGCTCAAAAAAAAAAAATATAGACACAACAATTTTAAGAGCATTTAATATTTATGGAAAAGATCAAAAAAAAGGTTGGTTGATTCCAGACTTAATAAACAAGTTTATTGATAAGAGTTCTAAAAATATTGAGTTAAAATATTATTCTAATTCGAGAGATTTCATACATGTTAAAGATGTTGTGGAAGCAATATCAAGGTCTATTAATTTAAAAGGATTAAACATTTTGAATATTGGAACATCAATAGAAACAAAAATTCTTACAGTTGCACAAATAATTTCAAAGGAAATAAGATCTAATAAAAAGATTATATTACTCGAGTCAAAATCTAAAAAAAATTATATGTCTAAAGCAGATATTAGACAAACAATAAAAAAATTAAAATGGAAGCCAAAAATTAAAATTAATAATGGTTTAAAAAAAATAATTAATGAAAAAATTCAAAAATACAAAAATTAAAATATTTTGCGAAAAATCTAAATCGATAGGCAATGGTCATTTTATCAGATCTAAAAGACTGTATGATTATCTTAAATCAAAAAATTTTTCATGTTCTTTTGAAATAAATAACTCTTCCGAGCAAATAAATAAAAAAATAAACCTTGCGAAGAATAAAGTAATTTTAATTTTAGATTATAAAAACTATAGAAAAATTAATATATATAAAAATACTAAAATTTTAAAAACTATTGTGGTTGAAAATTTAAACAAAAAAATCTTTTATAAAAATTTAAACACTTATCCACTTGATACACAATATGGATTAAATTCAGGACCAGAATTTTATCAATATCCTAAAGAATTTTACAAAAAAGACAAAAATTTTGACGTAAAGAATTTAAAAAAAAAAAAATATCAATTTTGATTGTTCAAGGTGGAACTGACGCTAATAATAATATAAGTATGCTAGTAAAAAGACTTAGCAAAAAAAAATTAAATTTTGAAGCCAAATTTTTTGTGAAAACTAACAATTCAGAAGATATGAAAAAAATTAAGCTCCTAAAAAATGTCTATGTAATAGGAAAAGTGAAAAATATTATTTCAGTTTTAAAAAAAATAAACTTAGCTATATCTGCTTGTGGTGGTTTTGCTTACGAATTAGGATATTTTGGTATTCCAACTATTCATGTATCATCGGAAAAAAGAGAAATAATTAGAGCAAAATTACTTAAGAAAAAAAACTTAGGAGAGTTTTTTTATCCAAAAAATATTAATCAAATTTTTAATGAAATTAATAAAATTTACTATGAAAAAACTTATAGAGAAATGCTTATAAAAAATAGAATCAACTTTTTTAAAAAAAAAAATAAATTTTTGAATTTGTTGATTAAAATATGAAAAGTCTAAAACTCGGCAGTAAAAAGATAGACAATTCGAGTACGCCTTATTTCATAGCTGAAGTAGGTGTAAATCACGAAAATGATTTAAATAGAGCTAAAAGATTAATATATCTGGCTAAAAAGGGCGGGGCTGATGGAGTAAAATTTCAAACTTATAAAGCAGAAAAAATTGCCTGCAAGAGAAGCCCTTATTATTGGGACATAAAAGAAATACCTGTTAACAGTCAATATAAGTTATTTAAAAAATTCGACAAATTCGGCCCTAAAGAATATAAAATTTTAAAAAAGTATTGTGATAAATTAAAAATTGATTTTCTTTCAACACCTTTTGATTTAGAAGCAGTAGATTATTTGAATAAATTAGTCCCCTTTTTTAAAGTTGCTTCAGCAGATCTTACAAACTATCCATTGATTAAAAGAATATGTTCAAAAAAAAAACCAATAGTTCTTTCTACAGGAGCCTCTAAGTTAAAAGAAATACAAAATACAATAAATTATATAAAAAAAATTAGCCCCAAGATAAAAGTAATTATACTTCATTGTGTTTTAAGTTACCCCACTAAGTATGATAATGCCCACTTAGAAATTATTAAAAATTTATCAGCTAAATTTCCGAATAATATAATTGGTTTATCTGATCACACGTTGCCAGATGAAGATATAGCTGTATTAACGTCTTCGTATATTCTTGGTGCCAGAGTAATAGAAAAACATTTTTCTGATAAAAAGGGCAAAAAAGGAAATGACCATTTTCACTCATTGGATTTTAAAGATTTAAGAAAATTTATAGAAAAAATAAAATTTATACAAAAATTAATTAAAAAAACAAAAGGTAGGCCTCTTTTACAAGGTGAGAGCATTTCAAGAAAAAATGCGCGAAGAAGTATTGTGACATTAGGTGAAATTCGAAAAGGTCAAAAACTCACATACAAAAATCTTATAATGAAACGTCCTGGGACCGGAATAAGCCCAACTATGATAAAGAAAGTAATCGGAAAAGTTGTAAAAAGAAATTTAAAAGATGATTACATTTTAAAATTTTCAGACTTTAAGTGAAAATGAATATTTCAAAAAATATTTTTGTTATAATGGTTGGTGGAGTAGGGTCCAGGTTAAGACCCTATACTTATTCTTTACCAAAACCCTTGTTAACAGCAAATGGAATTTCCCCTTTAGAAAATAGTATTAAAAATATTAAAAAAGAGAGTAAATCTAATGAAATTTATCTAGTGGTTGGATATAAAAAAGATATTTTTAAAAAATGGGTAAAGCAAAAAAAATTAAAAAATATTAGATTTATCTCTGAAAAAAACCCCTTGGGAACAGCTGGCGCGCTTAAAAAATTAGTTATAAAAAATTTTAAGAATATAATTTTAATTAATGGGGATTTATTTTTTCAAATTAATTTTAAAAATTTAATAAGACACCATAAGAAAAATAATTTTGAGGTAACAGTATGTACAAAAAAAAATATAACAAATATTCCTTATGCAATATTAAAGAGAAGAAATAACAAAATTATTTTTAAGGAGAAACCAAAAATTTCTCACATAATTAATACTGGTATTTATGTTTTAGATAAAAATTTCTTAAAAAAATTTTTCTTACTAAAAGCAAATAAAAATAAAGATATTTTTGACATGCCTGATTTAATTAATTTTGCAGGAGAAAAAAAGTTAGGTACATTTAATATTGGAAGTAAGTGGATAGATATTGGAAATATCTATGATTATAAAAAAGCCTCTAGAGAAATAAAATTTTGGTAAAATGAAAAAAAATCAATCAGTTGTTTGCGTAATACCTTCAAGATCTCAAGGTGATCAAATCAACAATTTAAACTTTTTATATGTTGGAGAAAAAATGCTTCTTGAATTTACCATCTTATCAGCATTAAAAAGTAAAATTTTTAAAAAAATATTTGTTATATTTGATAATTCAAAATACAAAAATTTTTTTGAGAAAAAATATAATATTTCTGGCATTATACATAAAAAACGAAATGTTGATTTCGTAAAGTTAGTAAAGAAATATAACAAAAAGTATTTTAATTCTTTCAACGATTTATGTGTTTTATTTCCAAATGCACCTTTCAAGAACGATAAAACAATTACCAAAATGTATACAAAATTCAAAAATAATAACTTAAAATTCTTAGTCTCTGGCTGTGAGGTTGACAATAACCACTATTTTAAAACTAAAGACTTTTATGAATTTATTCCAAATAAAAACAAGAAGAAAAATTCAAAACTATATTATATTTCTGGTGGTATAAATTTTTTCAAAAGTAATTTTAAAAATTATAGTAATTATACACATAACATAAATAGAGGTAATTTTTATTTACTAAATAGTCATGAGGGTTTCTCAATATATACTCTGTACGATTTAATTTTATCAAGCACGATTAATGATATAGATTATTCAATAATTAAAAATTTGCTCAAAAAGAATTAAAATGTCAGACAGTAGAGAATTAAAAAAAATTATATCTAAAGAGAATAAAGTATTAAAAGGATCTGCTTTTCTTACAGACGATATAAATAAAAAAAAAGACAGAGAAAGTTACATGTTTGAAAACATGGATAAAAATTTAGCTTTTATAGAGGCAAAGAAAAATGACAATAACAATACTGAAAATTTATTAAAAGAATTTCAAAAAAAATATAGGTCCTACAGAAATGAATGGAATACGCAGCCAACCAAATGTATTAAAAATAAATTTCTAAAAGAGGATTTAATAAATAATAACATCAATCCATTATGTGTAGATATTGAGATAGCCTCTATATGTGATTTAGCATGCCCATTTTGTTATAGAGAATTTATTGTTACCCCAGATAAAATAATTGATGATAAACTTTGTTACAATTTAATCGATCAAGCTGCAGAATTAGGTGTACCTAGTATGAAATTTAATTGGAGAGGAGAACCTTTATTAAATCCAAAAATTTATGATTATATTAAATACGCAAAAGAAAAAGGAATACTAGAAACAATAATAAATACAAATGCTACGAATTTAACTGAAAAAAATTCTGAAAAATTAATTAAATCTGGATTGGATTTAATTATTTATTCTTTTGATGGGGGGTCAAAAGAAACATATGAAAAAATGAGACCAGGCAGATTTAAGCATAACTCTTTCGAAAAAGTTTATGAAAATATTAAAAATTTTAAAAAAGTAAGGGATAAGCTTAATGCAAAACTCCCTTTTACAAAAATTCAAATGATCTTAACAAAAGATACTTTTGAAGAAGTAAATAATTTTTTTAAACTTTTTAATAATTATGTCGATGATGTTAATGTCAATCAGTATTCAGAAAGAGGTGGTGAAATATCAGATTTAAGCGATGTAGATAAAATAAAATATAACGAGCTTATTAATAAATACAAACTTCCAAATAATACCCCATATATGAAAGGTATAAACGGAGAGTTAAGCATATCTAAAGGAAGGGAGCCATGTAAACAACCATATCAAAGACTTCTAGTAACCTATGAGGGAAAAGTAGCAATGTGTTGTTATGATTGGGGAGCTAACCACACAGTAGGATTTTCTGATAAAAAAGCTTTTTCTAATGAATCTGATTACGATCAGATAGAAGAAAATGTGAAAAATAAAAAAAAGGGATTTGAATTATTAAAGGATATAAAACCTGGAAAAAATTGGAACAACCCAGAAAAAAAAGTTGAAACACTAAAAGATATTTGGATTGGTGATGAGATAAATAAAGTCAGGAAAAGCCATTGCGAAGGAAAAGGAGAAAACGTTGCTATTTGTGAAAAATGCACTTTTAAAGATGTTTATAATTGGTCGCAATAAAAATTATTTAAATAATTATAACAAAATGGTAAGAAATTATAATATATGAAACAATATTTAAAAGTTCAAAATGATAGAAAAAAATATCATATTAATCCCTTTAAAAATACAGTGCATCGTTCTTCATTGTTTGCACCTTCAATGCATAACGCTGATACATGGATTACTTTTGTAAATCATTTTTTAATTAAAAGAAATTATAAGTCAGTTGCTCTTAAATTAACTGCAATAGGAAATACGGGAAATCTTTTAGACTCTCAAACGATTGAAATATCAGAACCAAAAGTTTATGCGTTTAATTTAAGTTCAGTTTTTAATAAGTTTAAAGCTACTAATTATTTAATAGAATTTTACTCAGATAAAAATTTATTTGTTCCTTTTCCTGCAGTCATAGTTTCACATGTTGGAAAGGGTTTTTGTAATGTTGTTCATGCTTATAATAGAATTCTAAACGATGTATTTGAAAATGATAATATTAATGATGAGAGTGTTGCTGAATCTTCTATAGATGTTTTAAATAACAAAAAATTCGATACTTTTTTCAATTTAGCTTCTGGGATGTCAGAAGTTAAAGGTGACTTAGATATTTTTTATGAAAAAGATAAAATGAAGATTAAAAAGAAGATTAAAGTGTCTATTCCAAGGTTAAGTTTTAAAACCTTTTATCTCTCTAAAATACTTCCTTCGAGTACCGAAGGAGGGACAGTTAAAATAAATCAACCTAAACCTGATCTTTTTTTTGGCAGAATGTTAGCGGGAAGACTAAATAAAAAAACTAAAGCTTTTAGCTCTAATCACTCATTTTACGATTGTTCAAAGACTAAAGAATATTTCAATTCTAAAGAGAGTTATAGGACTTACCCTTATTTTAAAGAGTTTACTAATCGGATAATTTTCTATCCAATTATGAGCAAAAGCAACTTAAATATTGTAGTCGAATTTGAAGATAAAAATAAAATAATTAAATCAAATATTTTTAAGTTTAAAACAAATGCGAAAAGACCGCTAGATATTAATGTCAGTGAAATAATTAACAAATTTAAATTAAATAATGTTAATGCTTTCACAGTTAGAGCCATCTCGTCAAAAGGTAAAATTCCTACAAGAGTAAACCATCAGCTTGTCTACGGCGGTGACAAGAAAACACAAGCTCTTGATTGTTCAATTAATGTGTCATTAACAAACGATACTATTTTTATTCCATCTTATAAAAAAAGTTTTATTTGGGGAGCGGCTTTAAAAAATGATGATTATAAATCAAAAATTGGTTTTTGTTTTAGAAAAAATAGTGGCGAAAATGAAATTGTTGAAATAGACTTTTACGGTGAAAGTGGAAAAATTAAAACTAAAAAATTCTTGCTTAAACCATCGGAGTCAAAAATTATCTGTTTAGAAAAATTTATCAAGAAAAGTAAAGAATCACAATATCTTTGGTACGTAGCTAAATCTAACAGGCCAGATTTAAATGCTTACTCAGTTCATAAAAATTTGACCACAGACAACTCTTCAGGCGAACACAACTTTTAGTTTAAACAAAAAAAGAATTTCCTTAGACTTTTGATGAAAAAAATAGTTTCCATTATTTTCGGATCTAAATTTTCATTACTGAAACCCAAAAAAGCTAATATTTTATTATACGACCAAGGTACGCGATTTAACTACCTTTTTATAAAAGCTTTTAAAAATTTAAAATTTGAAATATTTTATAAAAGATTTGAGAAGATAAATTTATATATTCTTTTTCTGACCATTTTTAGAAATGGTTTAAAAAATTTAAAGCAAAATTACTTAATTGATTACATTAAAAGTGTTGACCCTAAGATTGTAGTAACAAGTAATGATGTTGATCCTAGATTTTATAAAATAAAAAATCATTTAAAAAAAATTAAGACTATAGCTATACAAAGAAATTTTAAAGAAAAACGTGAGTTTGACTTATTTAAATCTAGTAAAGAAAAATATTCTTCAGATTTTGTTTTATTGTTCTCATTGAGTCAAAAAAAATATTTTGAAAAACATATTAAATCTAAGTTTATAGAAATTGGATCTTTTTCTAATAATTATTATAAAAAAAACAGATTAAAAAAAAAACAAATTATTTTAATTTCCCAATTTATTCAAAATTTTGAGAATAAAAAACAATTTTTTCATGAAAAAAAAGTAATAAAATTTTTAATGAAATATTGTGAAAAAAATAAAATTAAATTAAAAATATTATTAAAAAACCTTTCAAATTATAATTTTGATCATTATATGGATGTTAAATCAGCCAAGATATATAAAAATTACTTTAATTTTATAAATACAAAATCTTTAGTTTCTCAAACGAAAACAAAAACAAATTATAACTACCTTGATGAAAATTTAATGGTTATTTTTATGGATTCGGCATTAGGCCTTGAATGTTTATCAAGAGGAAATAAAACTCTAAGAATACCTCTAAATAAGATAGGGAAAGATGTTAATGATCTTTTGTTAGGAAAAATGAAATATGATACTCATTTTTTAACAAATTACTCAAGATTTGTGAAAAAACTGAATCAAGTTAAAGATTACAATGGAAACTTGTATTTAAAAAAATTTAATTGTAAGGATTTAATTCATTACGATGAAAATAATAAAACTTTAAAAAAAATTATAAAAAATATTATTAAGTAATATGAAAATACTCTCAATAACATTAGAAAAATGCTCTGGATGCGCAATAATGATAGATGATAAAATTATATTTTCATCTAGCGAAGAAAGGTACACTAGAATAAAATCAGACTCATCTTTTCCTCGAAAATCTATAGAGGCAGCATTAGAATTTTGTGACTTAAAAGGAAGTGATTTAGATAAAGTCTTAATTTGTGGAAATCAATTGAGCGTTTATGCCCCTTTAATGAATCTTTATTCATCTTTAAGTGTAGAAGACCATTTAAATTTAATGAAAAATTATTGGTATCCAAAACTATCAGAAAATAAAAATGTTTCATTATTAAGATTATTAAAACACAAAATTCGTCGTGATCAATTCCCGTTTAACACTTCTCATGCAAAAATTTTTGATTTTATAAAGAAAGATTATGACTTTAAAGAGGATGAGGGTCAGGGTCACCAGCCTCATCAACCAAAGTCTGAAGGTAAAATTGTTAATGATTTTTATAAAAAAGTTACTTCTGATTTTTTAAAAATTGATTATTCTAAAATAGAACAAATAGATCACCACACCTGTCATGCTTACTACGCCTTTTATGGTAGTCCTATAAGAGATGATAATACATTAGTAGTTACAGCGGATGCTTGGGGTGATGATTTAAGTGGTACAGTCTCAACTTACAGCTCTAAGGAAAAAAAAATCACAAGATTAAAAACTTATAAACATACAGAATTTCAATTAGCCAGGATTTATAGATTTACAACTTTATATCTTAGAATGCTTGGTAATGAGCATGAATATAAAGTTATGGGTTTGGCACCATATTACAGTGGAGAAAAGATGAACGAAGTTCAAAAAATTTTTGATGAACTTTTAACATTAAAAAATATTGAGTTTAAATTTAATCCAGAGGTAAAAAATATTTTTGATTTTCTCGAAAAAAGATTATTCCAATATAGATTTGATCACATAGCAGCTGGACTACAAAAATTTACTGAAGATTTAATGACTAAGTGGTTTTCAAATTTATGTGAAGAATTTAAAGCAACATCTGTAGTTTTCTCTGGAGGAGCATCTATGAATGTCAAAGCAAATATGAAAATTTCAGAAATTGATAAAATCAAAAATTTTTTCGTATGTGGGTCTGGTAGCGATGAAACTTTGCCTATAGGCGCCTGCTATTATTGGAACGAAATAAACAAAAAACAATCAGAACCAATATCTACTTTGTATCTTGGAGATAATACAAATTATAATGAAAAAGAACTAGAAATATTCAAAGACTATAAAGTTTCAAAGTTTGAAAATTATGATCAACTAATAACTCATATAGAAAAAGGAAAAATCATTTGTACTTGCAGGGGCCGTATGGAGATGGGACAAAGATCTTTGGGAAATAGAAGTATATTAGCTGATCCAAGAAAAAGTGGAATAGTAAAAAAAATCAATGAGTCAATTAAACAAAGAGATTTTTGGATGCCTTTTGCACCTATAATTCTATCAGAGTATCAAGAAGAGTTAATCAAGAATGACAAAAAACTCCTATCTCCTTTCATGACAATTGCTTTTGAGACAGTAAATGGTAAAGAAAATATTCCTGGAGCAATTCATCAATCTGATGGGACTGCAAGAGCTCAACTTTTAGAGAAAAACCACAATAAGGATCTTTGGAATTTAATATTTGAGTTTTATAAAAAAACTAAAATTCCTGCTTTATTAAATACTTCATTTAATCTACATGGATATCCAATTGTTAGAAATTTAAATGATGCTCTATTTGTTTTTAAAAATTCTGACCTAGATGTTATTTGGTTAGATAACCATATTATAGAAAAATAGAAATTAAATCTGAGATTATAATTTCTATAATTTAAAATACGTAATGAAATATTGTAAAAATTGCCTAGAAACAAGCACTAGACCTAATATCAATTTTGATCATTCAGGAGTTTGCTATGCTTGCAATAGTTTTGATAATATACAAAAAGAATATAGTGATAATAACAGAATAAGAATTTTCAAAGATCTAATTGAGAAATATAGATCAAAAGGAAATTATTTTGACTGTATTCTTGGAATAAGCGGTGGGAAAGACAGCACGCGACAAGCTTTATGGTTAAAAGAAAAGTTTAATCTTAGACCTCTACTAGTTTGTTGTTCATATCCTCCTGAACAAGTAACAAGTGTAGGAACTGAAAATTTATCAAATTTAATGAAATTAGGATTTGATGTATTAGTTTCAGCACCTTCACCACAGCTGTGGAAAAAATCAGTGAGAGAAAGTTTTTTTAAAGGAAATTATTTGATTGGACCAGAAATAGCTCTTTATTCCTCTCTTCCACAAATAGCAATTAAGTATAAATTAAAATTAATTTTTTGGGGTGAAAATCCCGCTACTGTTTGGAATGATCAAAAAACTAATAGCAAAGAAGGTTATAACGGAAATAATCTGAGATACTCCAACACATTAAGAGGATGTAAAATTGACTGGATGCAAAAAATAATTTCTAAAAAAACACAATTAATTCCCTACAAATATCCGTCCGTTAAAGATTTTAAAAGTCATCAACTTCAAATTATTTATTTAAGTTGGTTTTGGAAAAATTGGACATTTTTAAGTAACGCAAAATATTCATGTTTGAACGGACTTGAATTAAAGAAAGATGACGCTACTAAAACTGGAGATTTATATGGAATAACAGCCATAGACGATACTTGGGTTTCTGTAAATCAAATGATTAAATATTTTAAGTTTGGTTTTGGCAGAGTGACGGATTATTTAAATTTTGAAATAAGAAATGGAAACATGTCAAGAGAAGAAGCCATAGTTTATGCAAATAAGTATGACGGCAAATGTGACCAAAAATTTATAAACGATTTTTGTAGATACATAGACATATCTAAACTTCAATTTAATAAATCAATAAAAAAAATAATAAATAAAAAATTGTTCACTATAGTGTCAAAAGGTCAAAATTTAAAAATTAAAAAAAAATTTATTGTTGGTGAAGGAATTTAAAAATGAAAAAAATTGGAATTATAAATCTTAGTTCAAATAATATTAATTCAGTAAAAGGAGCATTTGAAAAAATAGGATGTGATGCATTTTTAGTTGACTCAATTAATGAATTAAATAAATCTGATTTAATAGTTTTACCAGGAGTTGGCGTTTTCCCTGACGCTATGGAGCATCTTAAAAAAAAGAAACTTAAGAATCCATTAATAAATTCTATAAAAAAAGGAAAAAAAATTTTAGGAATTTGCCTAGGCATGCAAATACTTGCCTCTTCATCAAATGAAATAAAGTTTACTAAAGGGCTGAATTTATTCCCCGGAAAAATCAAAAAAATGAAATTTTTAGATTTTAATATAGGTTGGTCAAAAATTATAATAAAAAAAAAAAATATTTTTTCTAAATTCGATAATAAAAATTTTTACTTCAATCACCAATTTAAATATTTTGGGCCAAAAAATTCTATATCGTCATCGGTTAAAATTAATAGAGAGGAAATTCCTTCAATAATAATTCAAAAAAATCTTATAGGCGTTCAATTTCACCCAGAAAAAAGCCAAGAAAATGGACTTAACTTTTTAAACGAACTTGTAACAAATTTTTAATGAAAAAAAAAAGATTAATAGGGGTTATAACGGTTAAAGATAATATAGCCGTTCAATCATTTGGATATAAGAGATATTTGCCTGTCGGCAAACCTGAAATATTAGCTAAAAATTTAGATCTTTGGGGAGCTGATGAAATACTTATAAATGATATAGACAGATCAATAAAATTCAAGGAACCAAATTTTAGTTTATTGGAAAAAATTTCTAATCTCAAACTTTCAACTCCAATTATTTATTCTGGCGGAATAAAAAATGTTAATGATGCTGTTAATGTGATAAAATTTGGTTCAGATAGAATTATGTTTGAGACAGTTTTTTTTAAAAATTCTCAAATGGTGAAAAAAATATCAAGTAAAATAGGAGCTCAAGGATTAATTCTATCTTTGCCTGTAGTTAAAGTTAATAATAAAATTCTTAGATATTGTTATTTAAGCAAAAAGCTATTTAAAATTTCTAATGAGGTAAATAAATTTTTTGAAAAAAAAATTTTATCTGAGTGCTTAATAACAGATGTTATAAATGAAGGTAGTGTTAATAATTTCAATTTTTCAATATTAAAGAAAATAGATTTAAAGATACAAATGATAATTTTTGGTGGTGTTGGAAGCAAAGAAAAAATTAAACAATGCTTACATCGTCCAAATATAAATGCAATCGCAATCGGAAATCGCCTTAATTATGTTGAAAATTGCTTTGATATTTTAAAAAAAAATAATCTAAAGGTTTTTCTAAGATAGTCTTATGAATAATAATATTAAAATTTGTAAAGAGTGTTTATATCCTTCAACACATCCTTTCGGCATAACTTTTGATGAAAGTGGACTATGTTCAGGCTGTCAAATACATAAAGAGAAAAATCAATTAGATTGGAACTTTAGATTACAAAAACTAAAAAAAATCATTAAAAATTATAGAAGTAAAAATGGAAATTATGACTGTGTAATACCAGTAACTGGAGCTGGAGACTCTCATTTTATAGTTCATGTTGCAAAAAACTTGTTAAAACTAAACCCTCTTTTAGTATGTCATAATAAATATTTTAATACTGAAATAGGAATTAAAAATTTAGCTAACCTAAGAATAAAGTTTGATTGCGATACAATAATTCAAAATATAAACTTGGACGTAATAAAAAAAATAACAAGATACTCTCTCATGGAGTACGGTAATATTTACTGGCCTGTTATCGCGGGAAGTACATCTTTCCCTGTTCAAATCGCTTCAAAATACAAAATACCCTTGATTCTATGGGGCGCTCATCAGGGTTTAGAGCAAGTCGGGATGTTCTCACATCTAAATGAAGTTGAAATGACGAGAAGATATAGAGAAGACCATGATTTATTTGGAAAAGATGAATTTAGTTTTTTAAATGTAGATAACGACATTAAAGAGGAAGATATACTTCAATTTATTTACCCTGACAGAAAAATCATAAATTCAATAGGTATTAGAGGTTTATATCTTGGAAATTTTATTCGCTGGGATAGTGTAGCTCAACATAAGTTAATGATAAATAAATTTGGATATTTAGCAACAAAATTGAATAGGACTTTTGACACATATAACTACACTGATTGTTTTAATTATACTAATTTACATGATTTTTTAAAATTATGTAAACATGGATATTCAAAAGTTCTAGACGATGTCTGTAGAGAAATAAGATACAAAAGAATTACAAGAGAACAAGGATTGTATCTAGTAAAATTGTATGAAAATAAAAAAATACAAAATTTAAATCAATTTTGTGAGTGGATTAGTATAAGTAAAAAATCTTTAAATTTCGTAATTGATAGATTTAAGAATCGAAATTTTTGGAAACAGGTTGATGTTGATAAGTGGACATTTAACGGTGTAAGCAAACACTTAAATAAAAAAAAAATTATAAACAATAATTTTAAAATTAAAAATTTTAAAACAAACTTTTTAATAAAAAAGAGTGATAATAAAAAATATATTTATTTCGGCAAGGGAGTTGAAAGTTAAATCAAATGGGTAAATTTAAAAATATATTTAGATTACTTCCTGATGAGTATAAAAATAAATCTATTTATTTTGTAATTTTTCTTATAATAGCTACACTTTTAGAAACAATTGGCATAGGTATTATTCTTCCACTTTTAGAAATTGTTATTAGCGGAGAAACTTCTAAAAATATATTTAGTGAAAGTATTAAAAATATTTTTACGGAAAATAATCAATTCTCTATAAAAAATTTAATAATTTTAATACTACTTTTATATTTTTTTAAGACTATATATTTAATATACTTCAATTATTGGCAACAAAAATTTTCTCAAAAAATATTTAAAGCTCTAAGTTTAAAATTATTTAATCATTATTTGAATAACCCTCTAAAATTTTATTACAAAAAAAACTCTTCTGAACTTTTAAGAAATACACTAAATGAATGTAAAAATTATGGAGGTATGATTTCAATTACTTTAAAATTATTTGTTGAATTATTAATAGTAATTTTTCTATTTTCTTTAGTTTTTTATATTGAACCAATTAGCACTATAGCAGTAACTTTTATAATTTTTATTATGATTTCAATATATTATTTTTGTACAAAAGGTAAAATTTATAATTTTGGCCTTGAAAGAGTAAATTCATCAGAAAAACAAATAAAGATATTGCTAGAAAGTTTTTCTGGTATTAGAGATATAAAATTAAAATCAGCTGAAAATTTTTTTTTTGAGGTTATATAATAAAGTAACAGAAAATTTTATTTCTGCAGCTTATAAGCAGAATACAATTATCGAAGCGCCTAGGTATATTTTTGAATTTTTATTTTTATGTGTATTATTAGTAAGCCTACTTATTTATATGAGTTTTAATGAAAATTTAAATACTATTTTACCAGTTTTAGGATTATATCTTATTACATCTTTTAAATTAGTTCCTAGCTTAATGAAAATCTTAAATATTTCCCAACAATTAAAAGGGCTAGAACCTTCTATAAAAATATTAGAGAGAGAGTTCAAAGATTTAAAAAAAAAAGAAAGTACAAAATTTTTACAATCAAATTTACCCCTTTATTTTAATAAAGAAATTACAATTTCTAATATAGATTTTTCTTATGTGGACAGAGAGAAAGTTTTTAATTCATTTTCAGAAAGTGTTAACAAATATGCTTTTGTTGGAATTATTGGAAAAAGTGGTTCAGGAAAATCAACTTTAATTGATTTATTAACAGGATTAATCTTGCCTAGCTCTGGAGAAATACTTGTTGATGGGATTGCAATTGAGAAAAATATTAAAGAATGGCAAAAAAAAATTGGTTATGTTTCTCAAAATTCCTTTTTGTTAGATGCCTCTATTACTGAAAATATAGCGTTTGGAATGGATAAAAATAATATAAATATGGAGAAAGTTTTAAGAGCGCTTAAGGATGCTCAAATTTTTGATTTTATTGAAAGTTTAAAAGATAAATTAGATACCGTCGTAGGTGAAAAAGGACTTCAACTTTCTGGAGGCCAACGACAAAGAATTGCTATTGCAAGAGAATTATATAGAGATCCAGAATTATTAGTTCTTGATGAAGCTACAAGCGCATTAGATGAAGAAACTGAAAATCAATTTTTAGAGTTTTTAGATAATCTAAAAGGAAAAATTACGGTCTTAATCTCATCGCATAGAACAAATACTTTTAAAAAATGTGATAAAATAATTAAATTGAAGTAACTAATATATTACTAATATTAATGAAAAATAATTTTAAAAACTCTTTTAAAAAAAAAAAAATTTTAATAACAGGTCATACAGGTTTCAAAGGATCTTGGTTGACTTTATGGTTATCAAGTTTAGGAGCTAAAGTTTATGGAATTTCATTAAATATTCCCACTAAACCCTCAAATTTTGAAACTTTAAAATTACATAAAAAATGCACTTCAAGTAATTTAAATATAAATAATTTAAGTGCTTTAAAGAAAAAAATTTTAAAAATTAAACCTGATTATATTTTTCATTTAGCAGCACAAGCTTTAGTAAAAAAATCATATGATGATCCAATAAACACCTTTCAATCCAATACAGTTGGTACTTTAAATTTATTAGAATCATTAAAGTTCCTTAAAAAAAAATGCACAGTAATTTTGATTACTAGTGACAAAAGCTATAAAAATTTAGAATTAAAAAGAGGATACAAAGAAACAGATATTTTAGGCGGTCATGATCCCTACAGCGCCTCAAAAGCAGCAGCGGAAATCATAATTCAATCTTATATACACTCTTTTTTTAAAAAAAAAAATAATAATGTCTCAATAGGTATAGCTAGAGCAGGTAATGTTATTGGTGGAGGAGATTGGTCTCACAATAGATTAATTCCTGACTGTGTGAAGTCATGGTCAAAAAATAAAAAAGTGCAAATTAGAAATCCACTTTCTACTAGGCCATGGCAACATGTACTTGAAGCGCTTGGAGCCTACCTTATGTTTTCAATAAGTTTAAGAAAAAATAAAAAACTACATGGAGAAATATTTAATTTTGGTCCAAGTAAAAAAAATAACAATAATGTTATTCAATTAGTAAAAAAAATGAGTAAATATTGGAAAAAAGTTTCATGGCAAATATCTAGAGAAAATAAAAATTTTTATGAATCTAATTTACTTAAATTAAATTGTGAAAAGGCTAATAAACTTCTTAAATGGAAAACTTTTTTAAATTTTAATGAAACTGCAACAATTACAAGTGAATGGTATAGAGATTTTTATAAAAAAAAAATAGATATGACCAAGTTATCTCTTAAACAAATACAAGATTACGAGAAAAAAATATATAAACATCTATGAAAATAGTTATTTTAGCGGGAGGACTAGGAACGAGAATCTCTGAATATACGAAGTCTATACCAAAACCTATGATAATGGTTAAGGGCAGACCTTTAATATATTATATAAAGAAAAACTATTCTAAGTATGGTTATAAAGAGTTTTATATAGCTCTCGGCTACAAAGGTAATGTTATTAAAAACTATTTTAAAAAAAACTCGTTTGGCTGGAAAATTAATCTAATAAATACTGGTGAAAAAACAATGACCGGAGGAAGAATTAAGAGAATGAAAAAATATCTAAACAACGAAACTTTTATGATGACGTATGGTGACGGTATTTCAAATGTAAATGTTAAAAATTTATTAAAATTTCATAAAAGAAATAAAAAGATGGTAACATTAACAGCTGTAAGACCACCAGCGAGATTTGGTGTATTAAAGATTAAAGGGAACAATGTTTCTTACTTTAAAGAAAAATCAAAAACAGATGTGGGCTGGATAAATGGTGGATTTTTTATAATGGAAGCAAAATTTTTAGATCTTATAAAAGATGACATGACTTACTTAGAGAGAGAACCTCTTGAAAACGTTTGTAAAAGTAAAAACTTATGTGCTTATAAGCATAACGGATTTTGGCAATGTGTTGATACCAAAAGAGACTTAGAAAAGTTAAAAAAAATAATTAAATAATCTTCATTGAAAAATAAAAAAGAAATATTAATTGTAGGCGGTACAGGTTTTATTGGTTATCATTTAGCTAGAAAATGCCTTAAAATAGGATGGATAGTGACATGTATATCTACAAAAAAACCAAAATCAAAACGTTTTTTAAAGAGAGTTAAATATTTAATTTGTGACATCACCAAAAAAAAAATAATTAATAGAAATATAAAAAATCAATTTGATTTCGTAGTAAATGCTGGAGGATACGTTAATCATTCTGATAAGAAAAAAACTTATGAGAGTCATTTTAACGGAACGAAAAATTTAGCAAATTTTTTTTTAAACAAAAAAATTAAGTCGTTTATACAAATAGGAAGCAGTGGAGAGTACGGTGACTTAAAGTCACCCCATTATGAAAAAAATTTTCCAAGAAAAAAACCTATTTCCACCTATTATAAATCAAAATTTTTATCTACGATTTATTTATTATCTCTTTTTAAAAAAAAAAATTTTCCAGTAACGATAATAAGATTGTATCAAGCATTCGGACCCAATCAAGATTTGAATAGATTTATTCCAATAATAATTAATGGTTGCTTAAAAGATGAAAAATTTCCTTGTTCAGATGGAAAGCAGTTTAGAGATTTTATATTTATAGATGATGTAGTTGATGCAATAGTTAAGTCGCTAAATAATAAAAAATCACTGGGAGAAATTATAAATATTGGTAGTGGGAAACCATTGAAAATTAGAAATATTATTGAATTGATAAAAAATAAGGTTAAAAGAGGAAAACCAAATTATGGAGAAATTTTATTAAGAGGAGATGAAAAAATAAAAACTTATCCAAGCATAAAAAAAGCAAAAAAAATAATAAATTGGAGTCCAAAAATA
>MDSY01091836.1_pt1 | contig 36855 bp, 47 predicted proteins | sample 811131 | NCBI WGS metagenome assembly MDSY01 (sample SAMN05326643, study PRJNA326480) | marine metagenome | isolation source: seawater | place: Atlantic Ocean: South West | collected 2010
GGTCTGGTCGGTTCTTTGATCCAAACCAAACTGTGGAATGCACGATTGTCACTCAGACAAACGCACGAGATTCATTGTGGAGTATCGCAGATGAGTTTATTCGGGTTGAGAATCCAGACGATACAACTTCTGATGTCGAGTCGGAAGCATCCACTGCTGTATCCAAACGAAAACATCGTAAAAAATCCCGTCGTGCTCGGAGTGAAGTGTCTGTAGTTTCAAGTGTCAGTCATCATCCAACGGAACACAATACTGAGAACTATGGAGAAATTGATGAAGATGACTGGGGTACAGTGGATGACACTATACAACCAATGGATAGTGTAAGTCAAGTATTTGCATCCACAGACAATCGGTCTAAAACATCCGAACCAACACAAGTAAAGATGTCACCTCCACTTCAATTTCCACCAAGGTCCGCGGTGTACACTCCACCGTCACCACAACCACCGCCCCCTGCTCAATATCCGCCTCCGCCACCTCCACCACCACCCCCTCCTCCAATTCGTAGCACAGGGTACTATTCGTAGGATTCTTACGATATGTGTTTTTTTATAATGTAAATAATATAACAGTAACAATGGTCCACGACACCGTATCGAAATGGTGTAGTCCTTACGGCGCCGCGTATTACCAGGGCGTTGTTCGCAAAAATGGTCGTCCAGACTACGTATTTGATACCGACGGTCGCGATGCAATTAAAACAATCTGTCAGGTAAACGACCCATCTGATGATGCTACTGTAAGTCAAGAAATTCACAATGCAGCGGTTCGCCGTGGCGAATCGTATGCGAATCGTATGGAGATAATGAAGGAGCGGGAGCAGCAACGTATGCATCTGAAAATGATGCCGACCAAGAATGTGCAAGCAGTTCGCGAATACGATAAAATGTATGACATTCCAGGATCTCAGGATATAGACCGTGAGATATTTGCAGCACGTCATGCACAGCAGTTACGGGAGATGGATGCGTATCGCCCGGTTGAATACGACGAAGATTAAGGTAATTAATCTTTATTTTTTGACAAGTAATAATAAATGGCATCTAATATAGGTAGCTTGCTAATCATTATGTCTGTCATGCTTCTTTGTATTGTAGTTGTACTATCACTAAAACCAATGACACCAGATAATCCTGCTCGCTCCAGTACAATTCGAATTCTTGAACGGGAATCAGAGGAGGAAGATATTGACGAAATGCATACAAAGTCAACAAAGGAAAAGGAAGAACCAGAAGAAGAATTCGAAGAAATTCGTCATTCGCGAAATGATCATTTAAACCCTTTACCAAACGAACGAGTTGGAAATGATTTTAACCGAAACAAACAAGATTCCCAGATTGCGTCTGCACAGGGTGATGATGCAAATATGTTATCAATGGATAATATTAAAGTAAGTGCATTTGATCCAAAACATAAGTTATCTGGGTATGGCGCTGATTATATTGGTATTCGTCACGAGAATCTCAAATATTTTGATAGTGTAACACACATTTGCATCAATAAAAAGCTGTATACCATACGTCGGATTGATCCAAGTAGCTCAGATACGCATTGTTATATCTATTTAAAGGAGAAGATTGAAGATCACAAAAGTATCAGCGTTGGTACTAAAATCAAATTGGACATATGCTAGGGTTACTGATTAAATAATTTTATATTTACTATTATAAATAAGAACCATGAAAACATCTACTCGCTATCTTATCGTTGCAGTTGTTATGTGTATTTTCCTATGCATTGTGATGTACCTCTTTCTAGATTCATCCAAGCCAACGCCAACACCATCTGGTCCATGTGGCAAGGGAGGTTGCTCGGAAAATACAAATGTTGTACCACCGCCAACACCTTCGAATAGCACAGCAATGGATCATTCAATGCCACCCAAACCAGTTGTAAGTGAAACAAATATGTTTACCAACCCAGTACAAATCCCAGAAGATGACGAAAGTGCTCCCGATATTGTTGATCTAGATGATCTAGACGACTCAGTTGCGGACGAAGTTCCAGCACTCGGAAAGGCCCTTCGTGCATTTGGTGTTCCTGAATTCATGGTTGGCCCCCTGACATCAAAGGAAGACAAGGTACCTCCAATTGTAATGACAGAGGATCAGTACGAAGAGCTACTTGAGACTCGCAAACAGGCACATGCCGCAATCGAAGAGATTGAAGAACCACATGTGGAGGCAACCGAGGAGGACCCGGTACCGGATGAGACACCGCTGTTTGTTCCTGTAACGGAGGAGTCTGCGTCGTCCGATTCTGACGAAGCACCATCTCCACCTCCCACGCCTGGACCTGTAAAAAAGAGACGTGGGCGCCCACCCACCAAGGGAATCCATGGAAAAAAGAACCAGCAGGTAGTTGATGTCCTTTCGGGCGGAAAACCACCTCTTGGTGATATTGATGAGGAGTAACTCATCTGATAACGTTTGCAATCGCGCTTTGTTCTGTACTTGGATCAACCGTTTTAATTTTTTCGACTTGTGTTTTTTCAATATCTACGATCATTTTACTTATATCAACCCCTGTGATTTTTTCTATGTCTGTATCTGGGACAGATAATCTGACTGCATCCAAATACACCGCCGCGCGCGTGGCGGCGAGTGAAGCATTAAATGCTTTTTTTGTAGTTTCGGCAACATTGTGCCAGTCTTTGCATTGTTTTACGGCATTTCGTATCATGGTTTGGTGTTCTTCAGTATAAGATAATGATTTTACTTTAGTAACCCATGCTATAAAACACACTACAAAAAACCCAATCAATAGTAGCTTTGCGTCCATGTTTGCTTTACTATGACGTTAATAAAAAGACTATTCCTGTAGCCGTGGCCGTTTTGCCCAGAATAGTATTTCTTCATTCTCATCATATGAAATAATACGAGAAGCGACTTCTTCTCCTGGGTGAACATCCTCACGGCTGCCTATCAACTTCCATGAAAACTTACCAAGCTTATCATCTTCTGGAATCAATGGATTGTTAATTTTGTTGTTGTGTTGAAATTCTTTGTACTTTTGTAGATCCGAGCGATATGCAATAATTTTGCCCGAACCACCTAGGTCAATTGTACTTTTATGTGCAGTTTCGAGTAGAAAATCAATGTCGTCATGTTCATCATATGGAATAACAGGAGGTTGTAAAAAAAAGCTCATGTAATTACGAAATCCCCTGTAGTCTGAACCATACTTAAACGGGGTATCGTCAATAATAACACCTTCCGGTGTTATGCGCATTTTTATTTTTGTGTCTTGACTCATCATAGGATGATTGAAAACAATATATTTCCATGCTTTAATATCGTTCAGTACATCAATGTATTGCTGTTTCGAAAGGAGAATGGACTGTTTTGCTTTTTTATTTGTGTGCTGAGAATGCTTAAATGATAGCGAAACGCATCGTACATTATGGTCATTCAGGAAAGATTCCTCTGACTCCATTACATATGTATTGGGAGTAGTTCCTTGCATGTCGCAGACTAACCCCTGGCTCCCTCGTCTGTTCCTAACCAACTGAACCATCCTTTTTTCTTATATATACGTCCAGCGTCGGTTGGAGCGTGCATGCCATGAATGGCAATATTGTCTGACACATATGGCACATGTGTTCGCGGTATTTGGCGTGCCTTATTTGCGCGATCTTCTTCATTGACAATTCGCATCGCCGCGGCTGTCGCAGATTCAGGACGACTCTCATATGGGCCTTGACCACCATTCATCATGTAATAAACCTGCTTTTTACCAGACTGTCTCCCAATCATAAACATAATAACACATAGTATAATAAGTAATGGAATACCAATTACAAGTAGGTATGTGAGGTCAACTGTTGTCATTTATAATAAAGTATATAAAATATTTTGAGTGATATAGAATAAGATGCAAGATGGATCTTGACCAAAAGGTTCTTATTGCAAGTATTGTTATATGTATTTACATATGTCTACATGCTCGACTGGTTGCAATAAAACATACGCCAGATGGGGGAGCTGATTTTAGGATTCCATTGGATATATTTATGACGTACGCGGCTGGTGCACTCACTTACGTTGCTATATTTAATGGAGCAATTGGAGTAGAACAAGTAATACGGCATCCTCTTATGGGAATTACATTCTTTATGCCTCTTTTCATCTTTGTAAACGAGATTAAACGTGATCGCGATTGGATTGATGAAGTAAAAGCAAAAGACGGTTACGGAATTTTCCGTATAAATGTGCTTGTCTCTGTCGCAATGGCCGCTGCTGGCATGATGTCTAAAAATACAAAGGTTAGAGTAACATCTTTGGCAATGGGAATGGGTGCGGTAGTTATGCCAATGACAACTTCATTACCTGGTAGTTCACAAGGAGCAGTTATGGATGCAGTTCAGCGTGTTGGGATTATTACAACAACTTGGGCGGTAGTTGGCGTGGTTGCCAAAGAATTGTTTGAACAAGAGCAATTAAAGTGGTGAAAATATTTTATAATGTATAAGTAAACAACAATGGATAGCATGATGATGACACCGCCTACCTCGAATCGTAGCATTCGGGTGGTATTTCTAACGCTTCTCGTCGCGGGATTGCTCGCGTACATCATTATACAGGCAGTAAAACCATCTATTCTACCATCTGAGTTTCGTCTCTTTCGTAACCAAGAAGAAGTAAACTTCTCGGCATCCAGTCTAGCACAGGATGTTCCATTGGATGATGAAGTACACCTTAATCTCCCCGAAGATGCAGATGAGACCCCGGAGGCACCAGATGGTCCAATTGATTTTGAAAATCCACCAAAGAGTATTGATAGCGAGGTTCTCGCGATGACATCTCGTCCCGAGATGGATACCATTCGTGAGTCCAGCAATGCAATTCCCCAACGACTTCTGGGTAGTGTAAATGGCGCAGTTCAGATTTTTCGAGCGCAGACAAGTGGAAAAAATGAGACGGTTGGCGAGGAGTTTGGGTACAATGGCCCGGACGTGACACAGTTTAATGGCACTCAGGGCACACTTGATTAATTCGTGTGTTATTTTTTGGGTTTATTCGAACGAACCGGAAATTACACTGTTTATTGATGTGATTGTTAATAATATAATCATTGTTATGATTAACCAACCAAACCACTGTGTGGCAAGTTTTCCCGCTGATCCTTTATCGATTCCTTTCCATGGCATAAATGTGTACGTATTAAGCGTCACCAGAATGAAAAATAGCAATAATGTATGAACATCTTCTGGTCTCATCCGATGTCTCCGATTTCCTTTTACAATATATAATATTTTGGATATAAAATACTTTAATAAGTTGAGTATTTTAGTCATTGTATAATAAACGTAGCATACCAGATAAGATGCTGAAAACGCTCGATGCTATCCATATGTCTGCTAACAGAGATGTTTTTAAGGCAAATGCCCTTATCGTAAAGGTATTTCCAAAGAACGACACCGGTAAGGGAAGTCGCTCGTTTATGGTAATTGACGATACATCAAAAGAGACGCCGGTTACCGTAAAAGCATGGGGCGATGCGGCGAATCAGCCTTTAATTGAAGCAGGAAAGTGTGTGCATATCCCAGGATCTGTAAATGAATGGAATGGCAGAAAATCACTTAATCTTAATTTTGCAATGAAACTTGCGGATTCAACATCATCGGTTAGTCTAAGTACACTTTGGGAAAATGTAAAAGAGAAATACAGCGCCCCCGAACAAGTTGCAAAGTCAATTTCCACGCTCGCGGAAGTAAATAATTCAGAAACTCCATCTGGTACGGTAATTAAGGATCTGTATGGGGTAATCCGTGATGTATATCCGCTCGCATATTCCAAGAATGACAAGCCAATGCGATCACTTTCGTTGCGTGACAATACCGTGGATCAACAGTACATTAAAGTATTCGGCGATGACGCAGCAAAAGAAATCGAAGTTGGAGCTCTTGTTAAGATTTCTTTTGGTAGGGTGAATATTTTTAATGACAATCGATCAATTAATGTAAATACAATGCCGACGCTAGTTGAAACTACACCGAATGCTGAATTTAATGAATGGTATTCAAAGAATATCGTTTTCTTCGTACCATCCCAAGCGCGTTTAACTGTACAGGAAGTGCTTAATTATGACATGCAGAAGAATCCAATTGTTGCAATGAAGCACGTTGTTGTTGATACAATTGAGGAAGGAAAGTCAGTAGATCGTAACAATAATTGGAAGCGATCGTTTACTGCAGTCGATCAATCGGTTACCGAATCTCACATTAATATTACTATATGTGGTGAACATGCAGATACCGTTTTAGATGAAGGTGATGTGGTTTCGATCAAACGCATGAAGTTGAGTTCATATAATGACAAGATTAGCGGATGGATTAACATTGATCCACCCATCGTAGTACATGATGATGAACTAAAGGAATGGTGGAATTTAACAAAATCAAATGTAACGCCAAAAACAATCACTTCACATGGTCTAAATGTTAGTGTTGATAAGATTCATAGCATGTCCGTCGGCTGCAGAGTACATCTACGTAATGTAACGGTTCGAAATTTCGGTAAGATGTATGTTATTGCTGGCGAAAACAGAAACGTTCAACTTAAGCTACCAGAAGATATGCCAGAGTTTACCCAAGTGATTGCAGAAATTCGTTCCGCGATTGTGGGAAGTGGCCATCTTACAGTCACAAATGCCGATGATTTTATAGTAATGTAAATATTTTAGTATGTATAAATAAAATGGCTCCACCTAACCGTCGTTATCAAGATATTAACCCACCATCAACTGGGCTTGATGCAAATGGAAATCGTATAAATATCACCCAAGTCCAGGCAGGTGGTACTACCACCTACCTTGTACAGCGTCGTTCTCTTATGGAATTATTCTATGTTGGTGTGTATACCGGTAGTGCTTTCTCAGTTATATTTATAGTATCTGATTCAATACCAATATTTGTTGAAGAGTTTTTACCGGATGACTGGAACCCGGCTGCAATTCGTGGCATTGCGGTCGCGATGTGGATTGTAATTAATCTAGCGTTTTTGATTGTTTTATCACGAGTCATCCCTCTTAGTAACTGAATATAATAATATATAATTAATAGAAATGGATGCCCCAACTAAATCAGCCACCAAATTCGTAAATGAATGCAATGATCGTGTCGATGCGCGCATTGCGTTACTGATATCATCAGATCAATCGGGTAAAGATTTAGATGAGTTTAGTAAAAAAATTGCAAACAAGAAATTGCATTTGATAATAAAAATAATGACAATGGTAATAATTGTATTATTACTAATCACCTACATATTACAAAAATATTTGTAGTATATTAAACATGTACAACTTTGTACAATATTGCAGGCTACCATATCATCTACAAGAGGATGACTCCAAATCGTTAAAATGTACACTAATTAATGCAATTGTCGGTGGGATTATTGCATTTGTTGTAGGAATGGTTGCAATGTCAATGAAGATAGATATAAATATGTCGCTATATATTGCAATTCCATTGAGTATAATAACTACAATTGCAGTGTATGCACAACATACAATAATGCGTAATCGAGAAATAAGAAAGCGCGACGCGCGTTATTTAGAACATTTGGCTGAATTGAATGTAATGTTTCCAAAACTTACATATGATAAAAAAGAAGAAATCGCACTTGCTCAGGCAAATCGTAATTCGTAAATTTTGTATTATATAATACAAAGTGGGATGAATAATCCATCTGATCATCAGGCAGTTCGTTTATTTAAGCGAATGGAAGATGATGTCCTTCACTTGAGATTTCTAAATATTATTCTTGAAGCAGTATTAATTGGCCTTGCGTTTGCAATTGCAAGTGTATGGTCTGATGTAATTGTAAGTACTGCAAGTCACTGGTTAACAACATGGGCAATTCCACTACAAAAACTTATTGCTGCATTATTCGTCACTCTATTTTCTATTGTAGCAGCTGCACTTGCTGTGTTTTTACTTGTAGTGAAACCACAAGAGAAAGCGATTGAAATGACTCGTCACACTCATATACCACGGTCAAGGGACACTGGATATATTGATATAGAACGCAGTCGTGGCATGATTGCGCCTCCTTCACGCGGGACATGACGAGTTATATTGACTCTATTTTTTTGTTATCGTTCTATAAAGAAACGAACAACACAAAAATGGGCGGCCCAGGATCTACATTTAGTGAGACTGACGTTCGTCATTTTATGGCAATTGGAAATCCAGAACAAATTGATATGCATGCAAGGGTTGAACCAACTTTATCTTCTACTGCTCCGCGTATGCCACCACCGCGTCCACAGGATGGTACCGAGCCATTTACACTTGCTGCACAGCAGCGTGGTGCAGGCACTCTCCCTATAATTGCCGAAGGTGGTAGTACCCAGTATGATTCATCCTCCAGTGACGGTGAAGTTATTAGTAGTCGTATTGTTGATAGAAAGAAGCCAGACGCGAAGAAGCCAGATGCTAAGAAGCAAACAAAGCCGGAACGCCCATCTCGCACGGCGCGTTCTAATGTAAGTGCGCCAGTTGCTGCAAAGAAAACGGCTTTTAGTAATCCCGGGTCGGACTCTGATTCATACAGTGATTATTCCAACTCTAGTGATGGAAGTACATCGCGCAGAGCACGTACAATGGCTGCAAGTAAAGTTTCTTCTGCGCCGTCGGAAACTACCGTGTCGTCAACTGCAAAAGAATCGGTACCTCAATATGATCGTCCAAGTAAGCAGGACATGTTGTATGAACTGGATAAGTTTGTAGAAACACACAATGTTAAACTAAGTCGTCACTTTACAATGAATGACCACATTGATGACATTGAACGCGAATTAAACATGCATCGTCAGCAAGTATCTGATGCGTCTATGATTGTAATCATGCGCGAAGGTCTACTTGCACTCACTGCAGGAGTGGAGATGGCAAACTCTCGGCTTGGACTCCTATCCCTCGACGGATGGTCAACTGAGGTTGCTGCGGATAGTCGTCGGTATGACCCAACACTTGTTCGCCTAAAGCAAAAGTATATGCGTACATCTGTTTTGCAACCAGAAGCAGAACTTGCATTTCTACTTGGAAGTTCTGCAATTTCATTCCATATCAAGTCTCGTAACAAAAAGATTGCGTCAACTGAACGTCGTGAGAATCGTCGCAAGTCTAGCAATAATGTAGAAGAGACGGATGATGAGGATGAGGCTCTTCCAACAACATTTACGGAGTCAAAGACTACACCCGAGTAGATTGGAGTTTAAACTGATTTATATTTTTTATATCCTATATGTAAAGCAACCATGAAACTCCCTGGATCTCTTATAAAAAAACGTGCGAATGATGCTGAAAAGCGTAAACAAACGGCGATTACCCATGTTGTCGTAGATCAGACAACAAATATGGCCCAACTTCCGTCGCCTGTTTGCTCGCCTACTCGCTCACCCGTTTCAATGTCATCTGCCCCAGTTGAACGTCAATTTGTAGACAATAAACCCGAGGAAATAAAGAAGATTGCCCCACCACCAGCGGTTGACATATTAATGAACAAGTTAGACGAACTAGAAAAACGACAGACCTCCGAAAAAGTTGTTACCCCACCTCCAGCCGTTTCTGACAATAAAGAATCTGTTGTAACCCCGGTAATTGAGTTAACTGCTCAGGTGAAGCCAGCACTAACCGAAACACATCTAACAAAACTATCTAAGCCCGAGTTGATGAGTCTATGTTCTGCGCATAAGGTGTATGTAAAGTTACCGGCTACACGTAAGGTTCTTATTGCCTCTATATTAGAAAATCAAAAGTCTTCAGATAATCGTAACAATTAACTCATTGTTTATAATTAGTAAATCGGAAATATTTTTTATAATCATAGTATTAAAGTATGTACGCACCTAATCGTGCCCCGTCCGGATCAATTTCTGGTTCACCTGTTGTTGATGGTCCCGCGCCACAAGAACAAAAGCCAAAAAATTCAACATATTTTGGAAGAGAGTTCACTCCTACACAAGTCGATGCAATGCAGGGAGCAATTGGTGAAATTTATTCGTTTATTTCTGATAATCGCGAAACGCCAACCATTACGCGCAATGGTATTGCAGACACCCCACAGCAATCTCCACCTCCTCCAACAAATCCACCGCCTCCACCGCCAACTGCACCAGTAAAGGTATTTACTCCAGCTCCAGCTCTTACAACTGTTACTACAACCGGTACATCTGCACCAACTGGTGAAAAAATACACCCAGTAACTGCTGAGTACATTATTATAATGCTATTAGTTATTATCATAATTCTTGTCTATCTTGATTATAGGATGCGCAATCGTGTATCTCACATGGAACATATGATTCGTTATATGGAATATGCTAGTCCACCAATGTACTCAAACATTCATGGAATGCAACAGAGTCCTCATGTGGCCATGCGTTATCATCCACAAATGTACGTCTAATTGCGTTGTCTTTTAATTTTACGAGCTCCACTTGATAAATCTAACCTATATTCATCTGGAAATGCAGCAGTTAAACCATTCAAACGAATACTTAGATAATTTATAGACGTATCAATGGACATATGGCCAAGTATTTTTTTGGCAACGGTATTTACACCAAGGCGAACATCCTCATAATTATACATTTCAAATACGGCAACGACGTAAATGCGACGAAGGTCATGTGGTGTTACTTCTTCGTCGGTACTCTTTCTGTTTGGAACAATAGGAAATAACTTAGATGACCAATATTTTACATTGGTAGAATATTTTGCGTTTACTTCTTTGTTTGTAAACTCCTGATAATTTTGGAGCTTTCTAAGAGTATTAAATCCCTTTGTGAAAATCTCAGAATAACACAGTAATGGAATTTCATATGATTTATCCACTGTTTCTTGTCCAACATTATTCTTTTTTAATTGACCATCAAACATTATTGTGGTTGGCGTTTTCCCTTTTTTGAAACGACTCTTTCCATTGAATATTTCTGCCGTACGTCGACCACTCATTGCAAGAAGACATGTGCCCAACTTCTTGTCTGATATAACATATTCGGGGTTGCGCTTTGCAGTTTCTTTGATTGCAAATTCAATATAATCGATGCACATGTTAATATTAATTGTAGTATTTTTAATTACTTTAATATTCTCATTTGCTACTTGTAAATTGTGTTGTGCAATTTCTATGCATGCTCTTGCAATCTCTTTTGGTAGAATAAATGTTTTCATGTTATCTGGAAAAATTTCAATCGTGTTTAATATATTGTCCATGTCTTCGTTATTAAAATAATATCCGTCCTTTCTTACTTTACGTTTTGCGTTGTATCTGTATTTTAGATTATTATTAAGGATTAACTTGAGCTTTTGTTTGGTGGAAACAGTTGCTGTTTTGCCGAGTTCTTTGAGATTTTTAATGCTCCCGGCATGTTTCGGATGAAAACGTCTCGGATCAGAACCATTTAGGATAAGATTACGAACACTTGTCATTGCAACTCGCACTGAACATTTGTGCTCAATTTCTGAAATCATTAGATCAACTACACTTTTACCGTCGTCCCCTCGGAGTAGCAGATTGGCATAATCTGTGAGATTCATGTGTATTAGTTACTATAACATATAGAAAAAGCAAGATTCGGTTTTTTGTATAATATATATAAAGATGCCCAAGAAATCAAGTAAGAAAAAATCAAGTGATGATACTTTTACTTATATTATAATTGGATTAATTATAATTGGAATTGGTTATTATTACTATTATTATATTCATAATGGAGATCATAACCCGGCTCAGATTGGGGGAACACACGAAGTAGTTGGTACCGTTGGTGAGGATGACGACGATAGTGATTCCACTCCTGAAATTCCGGGTCAAAATAAACCACATCAGCCACCACCAAAGCCAACATGGTTGTATAAAGATGTAGCTCGTAATATGATTGTAAATGGTGAAACAATAGTTGCGTCATCTACATATGGTGCATCCACTATAAAGTTAAATCAGCGTGCAGCTCATGAAATGGAACATTGCGTAAACGCATGTAAGGCAATTAGCGGTGCCAATGTAGCTTCAATTTCCCCACTTCGGGCAAAGGCCATGGCATCATGTCAGTGCTATAATGTGAAAGGTAAATTGAAATTATCACACGATCCTAGTTTTAGAAGTAAAATATCATACGTGTCAACTGTCGAAGAGGTACCTGCTGACACATGTTCAAATACCCAGGCATGTGCGAATCAGGCATCCATAGATGAATCCCCTGGCACAAAAACATGTAAAAATGCATCTGAGAGTAATATGTTTGGATATCACCAGTATCATGCAACCGATGCGTTGATAAATAATACGTATACGCATATATGGTTTGATTCGGATACAAAAAAGTTGATGTATAAACGACGCAACAATCCAGCCGATACAGGTAAGTTAACATATGGTATACCAGCTGGTGCATCATTTGGGTCGATTTATACTTTATTTAAAAATAATAATAGACTGACTGCAGATTTTGAGTTGGGCCTTGTGTATTTATCGTCATCACCAAAACCGGTAAGTCATGCGACAAATAATGCAGCATATACTCGTGTGAGAGTTAATGGGAAATGGTATGATTGGGCAATTATATTACAATGTGCAATACTTCGTGATGGAAAAACGGGTAAGGTTACAAATAAAAAAGGAGCTCCGTCTCATTCGTTTACTACATCTCGGGATGCAAAAATTTCCAAAGGGAAATTAACAGAGTCACCCGATGAAATGGTTATGTTTGAATACAATAACGAATCATATGTATTTGTTAATCGAATGGCAATTGAATCGTCGTCGGATGCATTGTCGGCAATACCAATCTATCCACAGATTACATATACCCAATCACATGGCGACCCTAGTTTATTTCATTATGGTACAATGAAATTTGAACAAATCGTAGAGTGGTCCGGTACACGAACCGATGTTTGGTTAATTGTACATGCACCGACTGGTAAAATGAACGGGAATACATTTGTACCAACATCAAATACAATGTACACATATTATGTTAAAAACTCAGCAACGCCAGACAATTGTTTATCCTGTCAGGAACGGGAACACACTGTATGTCCACCAAATACCATATTAATAGGATGTGGGTTTGGAAACAAGGGAAGGTGTGGTACGTGTTATATGTCGTCTACTGAACATGGTATGGCGAAACGAGAAGATAATATAGATGATAGTCCTTGTGGAAATTGCCAAATTGGACGTCTTATGGTAAAGACACCTACTGGTAAAATATGGACCGATGCAAATCGTCGTATTTTAGAAAAGTCGGTATCATCAAATACAAATATTGACCAAAAGTTTACTGGACCGTTTGTAAATAGTTATACGGAGAAATCGGGTAAATTTTCAATTGAAGACGGAATGAAGAATATTCAGTTATATAAAAGATTGCATAAAGCAGCAGCAGATACTGGTCGAACGAATCCAACTGCAGCACCTGCGTATTGTAATCTTGCCACTGGATCAATAAAGTACAGTAATACTGAAAATACACAATTGGCAACTGGTAATAATACATGGAAACAATTCAAAAATTTTGGATATATATCTACACTTAATGCAGCCTCATATGGTCCAGCAATTTGTCAACTTGGTACAACTGCTCCAAACAAGTTTGATGGTGGATTCTGTACAATTGGTTATGCTGATGTTCACTTGAAAAACTTTTCAGTTGATGGAGCAAGTCAACAATTTGGAACGTCACATAATGGTAAAGGATGCCTTAATGCAACGAATAAGACAGAGGCTAAGAAAACGTATAGCAAATATACACAAATGGCAGCTAAACATATGGATCTTGAAGTACAATGGACACTAGTTCCCCGACTGATGTTTCCATTTTCATCGCCTCCGATATATAACCCATATATTGGAATTCAATTTATACAAGGACTAACACTTTCTGTAACAATATACAATACAGCATATACCGACGGTGCAACTCCGGTTACCGCAGCTGATCATGCAAAGTACAATGAAGGTAAAACGAGTTACAAATTTACATTCACCTCCGATGAATTATCAAAGGCAGAGAACTTTACAAAGACTAAATTGATTGTATTGCCACCATATTCTGATATTCGCGTAGGCGGAAGTAATGGGTGCCGAGTGGTTCATAATATCAACGTGGATTTCCTTGACTTTATTCCTTCATTGTCTGGATTTTCTAATGGTTGCACTGTGACAGACGTTACTCCAGCAAATATGATGGAAGATAAAGATAAGTATACATCAGTCGATAAAAAATCAACTTTTGTAAAGTCAAACATTCTAAAAACAGTTCCAACATCTCAATGTGATAAGAACAATTGTATGCAATTTGATCCAGTGAATCATCACATTGTACCTCATCAAAGACGAACAATTCGCGGCCAGTCGTCATTTACTCGTTGTTATAAATTAGAGACTGGCCCGTGTAAAGACAGCAGACATTACGCAGCATGGCATGTGCCACGAATCGTTGCAGAGTGTCGCGTAATGGGTGCAAAGCCAGGTGATGCGTTTATTGAGCATCATAGCGGATGTGCTCATGAAGGTACTCATCCAATTAGAACTGATTGTGGACCTACAAATGGTTCAACTAAAGATTATCGGGTATGGGAAGGTATTCAGACAGAATACCCACCACCGATTAATGAAAACTACAATGGATGGAGTGGTAGTATGAAATCAAAGGCGGTTGATAATGGGTGTCACCCAAATGATTGCATTGTAACAACTGAACATGGTACAGTTGCTATACAACATCTAAATATTGGAGATCGGATATACACACCAAGTGGATATGAGCCAATTATTGGATTCTTTGATAAAGATAATGCAAAGAATGCCGAATACTATGAAATTGTATTGAAAAATAATGAAACAATTACTATATCAAGACATCATGCAATTCCTGTTAATGGTAGTATGACAGATCCTTCTCGTATTAAGAATGGTGATGTAATAAATACAGTATCCGGAATAACTTCGGTTGAACGCAATACCAAGGTAATAAAACAAGGCGCTCATCATTTCCTTGTACCTTCTGGCTTGTACTATATTGATAATGTAGTATGCAGTGATTATACTATGCATGTACCATTTTCATTATTCAATATAGTGCACATGTACATTCGAGCAAGATACACTATGGGCGTTCCAATAATATACCGCGAACAGTCCGCAATTTCTCCATATTGGCCGTATCATATTCTTGGCAAACTAAATGCACCTACGATTGTGTACAATACATGCAGTGTATTATTCGTTCCTATTGTAATATTAACTGAGTTTATACTTGCGGTATATATAAATGTAAGCAAAAAAATGTAAACAATTTAATCCGCATCAATATCATACAATACAACCTGAGCATTCTCAATTTTTTTATCATCAATTGGGAGAATAACAGTCTCCGAATCGTCGTCATCTTCTTCGTATTCGGTATCGGAATCATCATCCATGTTCTCATTCTTTGCATCCTCATCCTCATCCTCCTCATCATCGGTTTCCGAGATTTCAGTGTCGTTCTCATCCTTGTCTTCCATTGTTTCGTCCCAGTCTGGGTCATCATCATCACTATCCGGACCGGAATCGTACTCACTGCTATTGTCAGCGCCATCGCCGTTATCTACCCAGTCATCATCCTCGTCGGAGTCTGGGAGTTCATTTGCACCATCGAGTAGTTCCTCGCGAATTTTTTGATTCTTCTCATTCGCTAGAAACTGCTCTAGGTACGTCGTACGACGTACACCACGAGTGGAGCGACGGCTTGGTAGTTCACCTGGATCATAGTCATTTGTTAGGTCTTCGATTTCACTAAGTAGCTTATTTTGTTTGCGCGACATTTATAATTAGTCTAGTGGTCTTATTTACATTATGGCATAGAAAATATTCATTCCCATACAATACCTGCGTGTTCTGTATCATGAGGATATTGATTATTGGTCTAAAATGTTATATAACTGTGATGTATATGCTAAAAAGTCATTCTTTTTCGTACCACTCCATTGCTTTTTCCCCCACATTTGCATATCCTGTATAATTAACTTGGAATCTCCAATTTTTTGTGCTAGATTTGAAGACGAGTCGTCCATCGACTTTGTTATACGCGCTGCTACTTTTACACCAAGCTTTTTTACGGTATCAGTTGCCCCAGCAGATGGAACTTCTTCTACATTTACGCGTTTTGCCCGTTCTACGAGTGATTTGGTTAGTTCTACCATAATGTGTTCAGATAACTGATTCATTACTTCATCAACCGCATCATCTTCCTTTGTGTGAAATGTGTCAGGTGCTACCTGTTCTTCGGAAGATGCATTTTTCATTGCATTTAAAAGGATTGTGCTTATATTCATGGCAATTTTATCAATAAGGATATCGTTTACGCTCATAGTTCTTTTATTACTAATACATAAAATTATAAACGTCCTTTATTTATGGGAATGTGTTGATCACCAGGTGGACCATACTTACAACACATAAGTGCATCTCTTCTACAGTGCCACTTTTTGGAACAGTTCTTACATGCATAATTGCCCGGTGTTGGTGTGTGTGTAACAATGCATTTGGACTCTAATACATTTGGATTTGTAACATACATAATTGCTGCAACCATAACATGTGGATTTGGATCATTAATTGATGTCTTTGCGCGTACTATACGTTTTGCATAATCAAGTTGATCCGGGGAAAGATGTACTAAATTGGTATATTGAGTCATTGCATTTTCTATTGTATTTAAATCATTTGAAGAATATACAAGCGACCATTGAGGGATTACATTTTCATAATTAGGAAATGGATCGCCTTCAAAAATATCTATACCAGGGGCATGTCCGCATTCTGGACATGCATACCCACCATCACCTTTTTGTCTTTCGTATTTATATTTGTGTAAGCATATATTACATTGTACATCTTTAATATCAACATCAAATACTGGAGCTTTATTTTTCTTGACTGTGTATTTTGTGGTAGCAATCGCAAGTAGACTTGTATATATTTCTTGTGGTTGTAGATCCTTTGATAATACATGTGATTTGATATCAGTTAAAATTGACTCTGGTAATGTTGCAATTGATTTGTGTTTTTTGATAACTGTGCGTTCATTTCTTTCTCTGTAATTTTTAGATTGATTTGCCTCAGTCTTCAGTGATGTCAAATGCTTATTATACATATGCTTAAAAGAAGCCAAAGCGACGACGTTTATGTGATGACTTATTTGTTCCAATGTTCATTTCCATTTCAATTAGTTTATCGTATAAGACACTTGTTTCTTTGACTTGCTCTTCATGTTTTTTATGATAATCATCACGTACCGTAGTTGTTGTACGAATTGTAGATGTAATGTGAATAATGCGTATTTGATCATACCGTTCATTCGTAGCGTCCTTGTGAAATTCGGTATCGCGAATTGATAAGTCGTTTTTATCCTTTCTGATAAGTGCGCGTGGACGATTTTGTACATGATCGACTATGAATTTATTAATGTAATATGGTCTATTAATTGTGTTTTCTTGTCCACATGTTGCCCATGATCGAATACTGTCAACTGATGGCTCTGTGTTAATACCAGTTGCAAGTTTAATAATTAAATCAGGTGATAATTTTGAAAGACGAGTATCAATCATCATCTTGACATATGCAGTACGAGCACGGTTAAGACGTTGTTGAACAGCAGTCGTTTTTGCAATCTCACGATCTTCTTCGATGGTTGTAATTTCAGACTCAGTTTCTACTTTTTTACGAAACAATATAAGTTCATCTTCTTTTGAACGTTTATATGTTTTATATAATGCTTCATACTCCCTGCGAATTTTGCGCTTCTCTTTGGATGAAGGACGTTTTGGTTCCGGCGGCGGTGGTGTTTTGCGATTTGACGAAGTATCTGCCTCACTGTAGTTATGTGGACGAAACGTTTTGCTTTTATTGACAATGTCTTGATATGCGGTATTTAGTAAACGTGATGCTTCCTCTGAGTTAGTTAGTGAACATTTGTCCGGGTGAATTAGACGACTACGTTTTAGATATTCTGCGCGGATACCTTTTACTGAAGGTTTAAACTCCCTAGATTCATTTGGTAGCCCTAATACTTCCCATATAGTAGTAGCTGCTAAAATTTCTGTTATGATACATTTTTGTTCTTCTATTAGGTTTTGCGTTGGTACACTGTGTGTAATGTACTGCATATTTATTTAATAGTGCATAAAAAATGAATAAGCTTAATAACTCTATTAAAGAGTATGTTTATCCGAGATCAAATGAAGAAGTTAAATTGTATGAGAAGAATTGTGAGATGGTATCAAAATTGGAAAATGTACCAAATTTGTATGATACGTTTAAATACAGTCAATGCTTTGTGGCAATGTATGTAAACATGCATCCGACAATTCAGAGAATATTTACAGATGAACTTCAACGTTTATCTGGACGATGTGTAACCATTCGATATGCGATGGAACGTGGGATCCCAGCAGAAAATATGTACTTTCCTGGACATGAATTTAAAACGTTTTGGTCGATTCGTACGAATATTGATTTTGACGCGGAGGAAACATTAGTAAAAGAACCTGTGTTTTTACACACCGGAGTTCGTAGTTTCTATATTACCGTATTTTCAGTGCCAGTAACACCAGATGATACTAGAGATCCGTTTATATACAGTGATAGTTCAAAGGAAAGGTGTTTCCCGAGATTTAAGTTTCTAGCATATATCTAATGGTAGCTGGAACAACTAATGATATGTTGGAATATAATCGTTTTATAGCAGGGGCGCCTAATAAAAAAGTAGGAGAAACTCGTTATGATAAGTATATAAAATGGAGAAAAGATAATTTCCCATTATCAGAAAATGAGCCATATTTTGGAAATGGCATGCCAGAGTTTATTAAATTCTCAAGTATTATAGAAGAACCCGGGGTGCGCAATGCATATTTTTATTCTGCACGGATTGATCGTTATGAATTTACTCCACAACAATATACTCTTGCCATCGCACAATGCATACAAACAAATCTACCGCGAGATTCCAGTGATTCGGTTAATATTTATGTAGACATTCGTCCCAAAGTTGGATGGCCAAACGTAAAGGCATTAAACATGCTTCATATTTTAAAATGCATAGCTAGTGCAATCACGCATTTCTATCCTGGTAGATTGAACAAATTGTATGTATTTTCGACTCCAACATTTGCGACTGCAATTTGGAGTATAATTAAACCAGTTCTTGATCCTATTGTTGCATCTAAAGTAAAGTTAATTGCCGGCTATTCGAGCGATACTGCACCGTTACCGGGTGCATTGAAAAAAGTTATGTCAACTGCGCTAATCAAAGATATGACAGATATTCGCAGTACACTTATGTAGGTAGATCGGGTTTACGAAACGCTACATCATAGTTAACTAACCACAATGCAACTCCCACCATGATATCTGCACCAAACGCACCACCTGCCCATCTGTATGAATCGGTTGTTCCTATAAATGTAAGAACAGATGCAGTTAGCCATAGTACAGCGTGTATCGGACGTGCGTTTGCCCAGAATGCATTTTGTTTAAATGCCCCAGCTGTTCTGTGTTTTATTCCAAGTATATAAACTGACCACCATATAACTGGTATTAAATAAACAATGCCAAATACATATTTTACAGCAGGTGCCGCATTTGGAAACGCAAGTGCTGTAATTAAGGCAATGCTAATTCTTAGTGGTATGCAAACTAACCAGAATAATATTTTACGCGTGGAATCACTTACTTCAGATAGTTTCATTCTTTATTATTACAAAATAAAATCTACATACCAGTACTACCAAACCCCCCTGCCCCACGGTCAGACTCAATCGTAGTTGTAAGGTCAACTACTTCCCTTACTGTTGCATTTTCAATCTTTTCGAGAATGAGCTGTGCAATGCGAGTATGCTTTGGGAACTCTTGTGTGTCATTCGAAAGATTCATAAGAATCACTTTAACTTCTCCAATGTAATCTCGATCAATAATTCCAGCTAGTACATCGATCGAGTTTTTATGAGCAAGACCACTGCGTGGAGCAACACGACCATAAGTGCCTTCAGGTACAGTCATCGCTAGACCAGTGGATACCATCTTCTTACTGAATGGTGGAATCTTAACATCCTCAGACGCATAAATGTCATATCCTGCGGATAGTGAAGTACCCTTTGTGGGAAGCTTAGCATCGTCAGTAAGACGGGAAACATATAGATTGACTGTGGCTGAGGACATGGTATATTATTATAGATAATGAATTTTATGCTGCCATAGATAAGAAGCAAACATGGAGCCTAGTGATAATGAATCACCAGAAGAAGATAATATTTCAGGTGCAGGTGTTGTTCCCATAAGCACTGCACCTAACGGAGTGGTATATGCATTACTTGGGCGAGAAAAATACGTAAAAAATTGGAGTTCATCATTAAAATGGTCGGGATTTGAAGGTGGAAATACGGGTTCGGAAACAGCAGCTGTGAATGCCGCTCGTGAAATGATAGAAGAATCATTAGGTATGATCTTTTCGGATAAAGATAGTTTGATACAGATGCTAGATACAAAGAATTACATTGCGCAAATTGCAGTAAAAACAATGGGAGGAACTCGAACTCATGTAACATATATAAAATATATCCCATGGGATCCAGATCTTCCTGTGCGATTTGGTAATGCAATTAATTATCTTGTTGAGTTGGCAAAAATGGGAAATCGACTAAAGACTCTTACAAAGTCGGTATCATATACATCTACATCTCATGATGATACCGATGAAGGTTGGACTCGTGTAAAATCAAATGACAGTAACGCGTTTGATCGCATACATACGCAAGCAACTAACATGATCAATAATCCTCCAGTAGAAGTGAGTTTTCCTCATCCAGCAGTTGATATCACATACAATGAAGATGGATCTCTTTACGCGGTCAATGTAAAAGAAGAGTACATTGAAAAGGGACAAATAAAATACTGGCCATTATCTGAACTTGAAGTTGCAGCAAAAAATGGTGGTAATGGAATGCCTGGCGTGTCTATTCGACCATACTTTTGTATTATTGCAAAATTAATATGTAAATATGTTACAAAAGACGGTGAACGTAATAAAAACAATGTAAGAATACCCAAACGTGTATATGTGCGCATGCGTCCAGAACGCGATTTAACGTACCCCCCTGGATTAAAGAATGCTAAGAGCATTCCATCTGTGAAGAAGCAACTTCCTTGAGCTTTCCTATTTTTTTATACATAACATCAATTGCACGCATGGTGTATGTAATGGGATGAACGTTTGGATTGATCGTTTTGTACGAAAGAACGAATTGAGCGTCAGTTGTACCCGTGCTGTACTTTTTGCAATTGCACCTAGAACAATGAGATGGCTGTGTTTCTTTTGGTGTAAAATTTGCCCCGCACCAACATTCCTTTTCTAGGAGTTTATTTGCAGGGCTGCATTTTTTCATTGAGATCGAAGAACAGTGAGCAAACCTAGCATGTTTCCTTCCAGTTCCTTTTGTTATTTTGCATGAAAAGTGAATCTCATGCCCTTTTCCGAGGGGAATTAACATAATACCCGGTTGAGTAACTTCTTTGCCAGTGTCCTTACATAGAATAGAATCGGAGTATACTGTACATGGCCCGACTGCGTGCAATGAGATTGTGGTACACTCTGAAATAATTGGCACCATGCCAATGCGATGGGCAAGTAGCTCGCATGGATACACGCTTGTGTTTTTATGAACCGTTACATCAGTTGGTGCATTTTCTACTATATCTAGCATAAGTGTGCGCCTAATTGTATTAACCATCGTATGAGGTACTTCCGGTGAGAATTTAATGGTACACTCGCTGCCAAATACATATGCTTCAGAAATCATTATTATCTAGTCGATTCAAAAAAATGAATCTGATAATTACTCGTGTGTTTGTTCAGTAGCGCGTGGACGATTCCATGTTGTAGTAAAACCCATTTGCTCAGTAAGCTTTAATACGTCCTTTTCATAATGATCTTTAAATACCTGCGCATTACGACACAGAATATAAATCTGAGATTTTGTTGAATTTGTAACAACGGACCACTGATACAGGTTACCTTCCTTGGGACCTAGTGCAACAATCCAATAATTACCCGGAGCACGAAACACAGCATCAACTGCCTCCGATGCGGCACCGGCTCCTAGTGTAACATGAAATACGCCAGGTCTACTACCAGATGCGCGCGCCCATCCACGAATTTCTTGTGCAGGTAAATATGACGGTTCGTTGCGATTTAAAACTGCAAGTACATCCGGCTGACTTGTTTTTGTATAAACTGCAGTGGTATTTCTTCCACCAAGTTCGAATGTGAGTAGTGGCGACAGTGAGGTATATACCTGATACCATTTACCGACGTAAGATTCGATATCTACTCTGTCAACCGGAAGCACTTTTTTGCGCACAACAACCGAACTATCTTCATCTTCACTTGATGACGAATAATACCCAAGTGAGTTTTTTCCACGGGTTGGCTTTAGCATAGACATTTACTATATATTAATAAAATTATTTGACATGTAACATTGATCATGTACTACAGAAAATATTTCCGGTTATATAATGGACCGTAGCGAAGAGTTACAAACCATATGTAATGCACTTGGTAATTTTGATGAGAATATTGTCATTGGCGTTGACGAGGTAAGTGTCTATTATCATAGATATAATTATATATGGATCAGTGTAATATTAAATACATTATATTAGGCGGGTCGTGGCGCTCTGGCTGGTCCGGTTGTAGCTGGAGCATGCTTTGTCCCTGAGAATGAACCACTTCATCCGCTTATCAAAGACAGTAAAAAGATGACAGAGAAACAGCGACTTGCTGCATTTGAATACCTAACACTTAATCCAAATATTAAATGTTACGTGAGCTTCATTGAACCATATGAAATCGATGATATTAACATTTTAAACGCAACGTTGAAAGCTATGGGAGATGTAATTAACGAGTCTTGTGCGACATTTGCTCTCGTAGATGGCGACAAGACTCCCAGTAAGTATGTGAACAGTGCAAAAGTCGAGACGTTTGTTAAGGGGGACTTGAGGATGTATTCAATTTCATGTGCATCTGTGCTAGCAAAAGTTTCACGAGACTTGTATATGGAAGAACTGAGTAAGACATATCCAGAGTACGGCTTTGAGAATCACATGGGATATGGTACAAAAGCTCACATGGATGCTATTGAAAAAAATGGTCCAATTCCATTTGTGCATCGATATTCATACGCTCCAATTAAGAAGTTTACACAATAAATAGTGGTTCGTAGTGATCCCACCGAATCTTGAATAGATCATATACATATTCTCCACGATTGTAACGATCTCCGAGATATTTACGAGTATATCTCCGCTCCTCTGGAAATAGATCCATCATAGATCCAATAAGACCAAGTGTAACCTTGATAATCTGTTTGGTATACTTTTTGCGCTTCGTTGGACACGGTGCACCGGTTTCCGGGACACGATCTTGTAAAAGGGTGCCGTTGATATTTGTCCAATGTCCATTATCCTTATTATCCGGAACTTGCATCTTTACGCCATGTAAATGTTTCCTTGCGTACGATTCAGCAAGTGCGCAACAGAATAAACTGTCGAAATCAGCCAGAACAATTCTTAGCTTGTTTTTGTCAGTTATGCGATATAACATATTATCGGGCTTCATATCTGTACATACAATGCCAAGTTTAACTGCCACTGTTATGTGATGTCTAATTTGTTTTGTAAGTGTCCCCTTGAATTTATTAAAGTCCCCGTTAAATAGAATTGCTTCCATTAAATCAAAGCCAGACCCAGCCATACTCTCCATAAAGAAGTATGCTACATTTCCATCCGGTGATATACCAAGTGAAATTGGTGGAGTAGTTGGGCCAGCATTTACTGCACTAAAGATTCTAGATAGAGCAGCCTCTGACACAATTCGAACAACCCAGTCTTCGTAGCTGGCATTGTCTGGATCCCGTTTGTCATACCCAACGACCTTTAATACAGTACCCTCTAACGATCCAGAAAGTTCGTATATTGCACCAAACGAACCCTCGCCTAACTTTTTACCAATTTTAAATGGAGTGTCTACGCCGTAAATAGACATATGCCCAACCCGATTGACCTTGTCAATTTGAAGACTTACTTGCTTGAGTTGTTCAACTGCTTCTGCTACCGATGCTTCCATAATTGCAGAAACCGATTTGAAACTATCAAAAAGCCCATTCGATTTGTGGAACCGATCGGCTAGTTTTTTACGCTTCCCGATTCGCTTTTTTGCTTGTCCCATTTGATCTTTATATACTAAAAATATTTTTATATTGTGATCAGATTCATTGTTTTTCCATCATAGAGAGTAAGCAAGTTCTATGCCAATTAAGCGTGCTCGTCAACCGGTCGAAGCTACTACACTTTCGTCTGTTATCGAAAAGGCGGAGAATGATGTCAAATGCATGAGTAATTCCATACATGACATTCAGCAAAAGATTGGTGACATTGATCATGAACTATCAAAACTATCAAATGACAGACACAATATTTTAAAGATAAAAATCATGACAAATTCGCGCAAAAATTTAATGGATGAAATCGAAAAGATCAACAATGGCGTTTACATCGAACGTCTCGAGGCATTGACATCAAAATATACTATTGGTCAAAATAGAATGGAAGCCGCGGCTGCGGTCGCAAACAAGAAGTCAAAAAATACTGCAACCTCATCCCCATCGGAACCATGCCATGATAAAAACAAGTTGATGAACGAATACAATGCAGTCGTGAATGGAGCGGCCCCTGCTGTAAAAATAAATAATGACGATTCAAAGTGTATTAAATGCGGTGGACAGGTACTTATGCAATCCGCGCGCTCCTTGCTGAACTGTCAGGAATGTGGATACTCTGCTACAGTTCTCGATGCAACTGCATCGGCAGTATCATTTGGAGATGAGGTTGTATTTAATCAATCGTTCTCATACAAACGATCAAACCACTTTAACGAGTGGCTTATTCGTACACAAGCAAAAGAAACATATGTCGTACCCGATGATATTATTAAAAAGGTAATGGAAGGTCTCGCTGTGCGTGGAGTACATCCAGATGATGTTGATCAGCATGTGGTACTTGATGTATTAAAGAAGAATAAAATGAAATCAAAGGCGTATAGTTACACTGCTCAGATTACAATGAAGTGTACTGGCATTCCACCGCCACGTCTAACATCAGAGATGGATCAACTCGCTGGGTTAATCTTTATTGCAATGCAAGAACCATTCAACAAGCATATGCCTCCTGATCGTAAGAACTTTTTGTCGTATGGATACTGTATTTATAGAATTTATCAGTTAATGGGTGCCGATGATTTATTGCCAACGTTATCGCTACTCTCTGGTAACGGTAAAATTCCGCCACAGGATGCTATTATGAAAAATATTTATAAGGACATGGAATGGGAATGGCCAGGTGATATGCTTGTAAAAAATTAATTAATCTAGTCGACACGATGGACGAATATCTTCCGTATATTAATACATTCTTATTCTTATGTATGTTTCTCACTGGTACGTTTTATGCATATAATTCATATCGGCAAGTTGCATTACAGAGAAAAGAAGCAAGGAATCAAATTATATTTGGAGTACTAACCACAGCAGCCGGGTTATTGCAGGCATATTATGCAAAATCCCCGCGCGACGATGTACTTGAGCGCATACTGCGATCAAAAATAGGAAAACCAACACCACCTCAATAATTCATTATCGTTTATGATATCTTATAGAGTGTCAGATTGTTATTTTGTATTGTATAATGCATACACAATCTTGGGAAGCTCCTGCTTCTGACCACATACATAAATCAATAACTCTATACAAACACTCACCAAATACATAAATACTATCGATATGTCTTCGCCAGCGTATACATTCACTACCACTAACCCTAAGGATGTCAAGTTCTCTGAGTTTGACTGGAACAAAAAGGCCGTCACAAAGGTATTCATTAATCCGAGTATTACCCTTCGTGTCGGTGCATATGAAAAGTGGGCGACTGTCCCATGGTATCTAAACACTCCATTTGGTGCCGGCGGTAAGCCGACCACTGCCCCCGAATTCCTTGCCAAGATTGACGAGGCAATCAAGAAACCTGCTGATCTTGGACCACTCACATACACCATGGACATCCGTATTAATGAGGATGTTGATGAGTACAAGCAGTTTTTTGGTGAGCTTCACAATACTCTTGCTGAGACCGCACAGGACAAGAAGTGGTTTGCCGACACAGATGAAAATATCAAAAAGGAGAATATTACGTTTGTAACCCAGGCATCTCTCCGTCTTCAGCGTCAGCATGACTATCACTTCATGCGCGTCAAGGTTGTACCAACTGGTCTTCCAAATGCACCCACTCTACGTGTGGCAACTGGCAAAGATGAGACCGGTTACATTTGGAAGAACGTCACCACAACTGATCTTCTTTCGCCACAAGATGGCGGAACTGGCCAGCTCCGCAATGCCAAGATTATTGCCATCCTTGAGGATGTCGGTGTCTGGGCACGCAAGGACCCTGCACTCGGTGTTGGGTGGCGCCTTGCTCAGGCGTTCATCATTCCATCTGATGATCGCCCTGTAAGCGACACTCGTACAGCGAACCGTTCGCTTGATGTATTTTCTCAGCTATTTCCAGGGGATATCCGTTTTGAGTAGATTATGTAAAATACAAAAATATGGGACGGGGGTTGTCGTTTTACTGGGTTTAATTTTTTATATTTATAGTATAAAGTAAAGAACGAACTATTAATTATGTCTGGAACATCGTCACCCCTCCCCGACCGTCCGGAATCTCCGGGTTCCGTTAGAACTGCGCCAGTTTCCGAACCAGCCTGGCTAAAACGCGCAAGTGCAGCACTTGTAGATGATCTACCCGTCGAAATACAAGAAGTTCAACTAACTGAAACTATCACTGAGGAGTCAACAACCGGCGCCGATAACAACTCATCAACGGATCCAACTTTAGACGACGACACTGCTGCAACTCCACCACCTGCTCCATATTCGATTGCCGATCTCAATAACAAGTTTCATGAGATTCTCGCACGTGTTGAGAAACTAGAGACAACCGGCACCGAACCTGCCCCAGTTGACGTACCGAAAGATAATGATGAGATTGTTGCTCCAATGGTATCCCCGGTTATTGTAACTACGGAAAAGTCAAATCTAGATACGCGTATGATTCTATCGTCCAAGACAGGTCGCAGTTATCTCCCAGTATCTCGTGGAATGTTTGCTTCTATTTATGGACGACGTCGCAATAATTAAATAAAGTATTGTACTTGTAATATATAATTTTTTGTATCGTAATAAATAAAATGGTATTTGGATTTGCGTGCTCGTTAAATTTATGTGGGTGTTTTAGTTGTGGATGCCCATGTGGGCGTTTTAGTTGTGGATGCCCATATGGGTGTTGCACAAAAAAGGAGGAGGAACCAACCTCCAATCCTGGCATGTCGATTCCCGTATCAAGGGTTGCATTTGCAAATGCAGTAAAGATTGATCAGCAAAAAATGGAACGCCATAACATGTAAGTATAATATTATACTTTGTTATTTTTTGTATCAATATATGTAAAAGATATGGACAGTGATTCTTTCCTAACCGGTATGCTTATTGCCTATCTTGTGTATCTAATTATACGTCTATTTATTTGGCCAAGTTGTGAGGAGCGTGTTATGCGTTTCATGGCACAGCATGGCATGACAAAAATTGATTCTACAAAGACGGTATCGCACAGCCTAGTTGTACTTGAAGATCCAACACCGCCTACACAAACCACTGATTCGGTAATGTTACCGGTTGAAAATGTACAGGAAGCTAAAAAATTAGATATTGTCAACGAGGATGAAGAACAAGCGGTTATGGTTCCGTCTTCTACCCAAGTAGGAGCTGCGGAATTAAAGACAATGTCCCAGCGCGCGGCAGAGACGTCGATGGAACGCGATGCGCATATTATAAAACGGTTTAATCCAGCCGTTCCGGTATCTTCATTGAAGAACCCATGGCATGATGAAATTGCTGCTAATGTTCAATCAAAGCCCGATGAATATATCAAGATGTCGTAGGTTCATCATGAACATGGCGCTTAAACACAATTGGTCTCGTCCCAGGTAACTTGCCCTTGTAATTACAATTTATGGAATTTACGAGATCATTTGGGCGATAGTTTCCCGTTTTATATCGAATAAGGTTATAATTTTGTTTTAATCTACCTGCTTTTCTAAACAAGTAAGCAGTTAGCTGTGAACAATAAAAACTGTTACGTTTTCCAATAGTGGGCATGCCAGTAAATGCATTAAGAAACATCAATAAGTTTTTTTCGTATGGATTACCATACAAGTTGAGAAATTCTTTACGCATAGTGTCAAGTTCCTTTTCTGTAAGTGCAGGTGTTGGTCGATAAATCCCAGATCTTTTGTATAAGTGCATCATTGTAGGTAATGCGGATGCAGATACGCCCGAACGAACTGGACAACATCCTTCACTGTTCCAGATTGTTATAATTGGGTTAATTTTATCTACACTTTCAACAAACCATAATTTATCTCCCAATTTCATCATCTGACCAACATGTGAAACTTTCCCCGATGCGGCTGATATTATGAAACTTGTAATACGTTTTCCTTCCATCGCAACAATATCACCTTCTTGTAAATCATGAAATTTGATTGCATTATCATCAACTGGATATATGTATAACTCAATACCAGCAATCTGAAATGGTAAATTTCCTTTTCTATTCCGAAACATAGGACACTCGTTTACTTTAAGGGTATATATTTTTATACTTTACATATAGTAACTTGTACATGGATGGAATACATCACCGTTCGTCAGACATGGAATGGTGCAGTTCAAAAGGCAGCTAAAAAAGTAAACTATAATTCATCGTCTAAAGGGACAAATGCAACGACACGTGATATTGTACATGGTGAAAATGCACCAAGTGCGGTTATGCTACGTGATAAGATTAACAGAATAACAAATGATCTTCATGCACAAGGGGTACCTTCTTATGACGTTTGTAAAGCCACCCCAGGATTAGCTTCGGTATGGAATTAGCTTCTTAATTGATTTATACATTGATCGTTGGATATCTTCTGTAATATCTCCATCCTTTGAATCGTACAACACCATCGAATTAGTACACCATTCTGAATTATCTGATGTCTTATATGAAACAATGTCATCGTTCACTGACACGTCAGTAATTTGTGTCTTGAATATTTGGATTTTATCTGAAATTGAAATATATATTTTTTCAGCTAGTTGAAAAAGGATGGCATGCGTGCCAATCGGTAAGGCAGTTAGTGAGTGTAACTCCAGAATAATCTTGTGCATATTGTCACGAACAATGACCACCCCAGTTGCAAGAACTGTTATAATATAGGTTACCTTACTTGTTTTTATGATATGTGTTGACTGATCTGTTTTGTCGTGGCGATGAAATCTCGGTAGATCAAATGACGGCGCTTTGGAATCATTCTTTTTGATACTAAAAAGTTCATCACTTCCATCTGGCTTTATATAAATCATAGTTTCATTCTTTTTTAGTATTGTTCCACATTTTCTAAACTTGGGTACCGCCCGTCGGGGATCTAATTCACTGTGAATTACTATAAAATCACCGACCTCTGCTTCGGCAAACATTAATGATCGTTGTACTGCGAGTAAGCGTCGTTCTATGTCTTTCATTTTATTCTATATAATATATAAATGAATGAGCCACAACAAACACCAGTCGACAAGGCGACTGAAGAAGAACTTGATAGAAAGCAATTTAGATTGGCGATCGGTGTATTAATTGCTTCTATTATATGTGTTTGTTTATATCACATTCGGACAATAAATGATCGAAATAATCATATAGTCAATCCAGATGATTTGGGCGATACAATTCTTGTTTTAGTTGTATCACCAGCAAATCGTGATACGGCGGTTGCTACTACAACAAAGCCACCTATCTTAAATACAATTGAAGGATTGTATAACAATGCATATGAACCTTCGCGTGTGTTGATCGCGGCGTATGATATGAATGATCATTTAAAGAATCAATTGCCAGTTCAGCTTCAGCCCAGTGTACGTGTTGCTCGTAATATGAAAACAATTCAATCCAAACATTCGTCTGCGTCAGATGCGAGGGCATATTTAATGAAGCACTTGTATCGCGGTGAACGCTATGTAATGACGTTACAAAGCAATGCTGAAATATGTAAAGACTGGGATAAAATTCTTATTAGTATGATCAAACCGATAAAAAATCGGCATACAATATTTACGAGTGCAGTATTGCCTAAAAATATGCAGTCAAATATAAGACCAACCTATTTTAAATTAAATGCATTAAAAGGTGGAAAGATGGTAATTGAACCTACACCGGTTCATGAAGTACCCGACGATCCCGTGCCTAGTATATTTTGGTCACCTGCATTAAGCTTTGCCCCCGCTCCAGCATACAAGGAGTTTGTCGACGGAAATATTATCTCATCAGATGATATGGATGTTACATTAAATACCATAAAGTTATGGACAAATGGATTCAACTTTTATACTTTACCAATTACAATGGCATGGGCGTCTCGTCCAGAAGATTCAAATTGGGCACATTCAAGTAAACGTGCAGTATCTAAAACCGCTACAGTCGGGACTGTTCGTACATTTAAAGATTTTGAACAGTATATCGGGATTAGTTTCGAGCGAAAAAAAGCATCAAAACGCACTTATCATGGTTTGACAAACCATGTGACTGCATTTGAAGCTGGGGTAAAAGTTGGTTCGCTAGAGGCAGCTCGTCTTGCAAATCACGTTAAAATCTAGAACCCCTTGTTCTCGAGCATAAGTTTATTATATTCTTCTACCGTAAATTCTGCTTTAGTTGTAGTGTGAATGACTTCACCTGTTTGTGATTTTTTAAGTATACCTTCATTTGTAAAGCATAGTAATCCATTACCATGGTCAGCGTCGTGAAATCGTTGATTTCGCTTAACGACCATCGCACCTTCTTCAATTGATCCCGAACATCCATCACCTTTTGTATCAAACATCGGTTCTTTACCTATTATCATATTCCAAGTTAATTTCTTGCCAGTGTTTAACTCATATTGATTTTTTACAATATAAATCACAAATACAAGTACTACAACTTTTATTATATTGACAACGAGTGTATACAAAATTTGTGATCTGTCCATGTTTAATATACTGTTTATAAATTTATATCCACTTTTGGATGTCCATAAAGAGCCATTCGTTTGCCACTTTGTGTAATATATGACCCTACTGGACATGGATCGCCGTTTGCAAGTGGATGCATTCTGCATTTGCTATCCGATTGATCAAGTACAATTCGAGAACTACCTATCTGAGCAATAAATGTTATGGTGTTTGGATTAGTAACATTATTTACACCCATATCACGGATTGCATCTTCAAGGGTACCGGAACTAATCTCGGTAAAGTGCGGGACATCACCTGTGAGGAGTTCAATATATTTGGGAGCAATGTGAGAGGTTACTAGGGAACGGTGTTTGTGGATATTTAGTTTAATGTGGTTACCACATGGATGTTTCTTAATGATAATTGCTGCAGCGGGGCGACTCACGTTTCCGTTTTCTCCTAACAGTAAAACCGACGCAGGAAATTGCCCCTGGACATGGTCGCGAAATCCTTCGAAATTACGACCAATATACATGCTGGTGATTGCTTCAATAATGTCTTCGTTTACTTCATCTGCACCTACATGGATCCAATGAAGACCGGTGGTTTCAACTGCAGTGTTTAATGTGGCACCAAGGCGACTTCTTATAAGTGCCTCAAGTGCTTTCACTCGTTCCTCTAATATGGTGATTCTGTGATGGTCAATTGCCTGTTGTTCCATAAATACTTTATATTCACAACATAAAATATTTATCAGATTTACAATTATATTTTGACTAAATAAAGGTAAGTATCATGAACCCCCTTGATAACCCAAATGTCAAAACTGAACTTGTTCAGATGCGTCCGGAGGAACTTATTAAGAAGGCAAAAAAGGAAGGGGCTCGTGTTTATGAAAATACATTTTCATTGGAATTTACCCCTTGGCCGCGCGATAAGATTGATGCGTGCATGGAACGTCTTCGCAATGGTGAAGAAGAAGATGACGAACTCAAGGAGTTTAAAAAATATCACCCAACCCTTGCCAAGATGGCAGGCGGTGGAATGCAGACACAGGCGCTTTGTAATCTATTTGCCGCACATGACGACATCCTTTCCGGCAAGACAACAAAGGAAAATGCCATGAAGAAACTCATTGGTGGTATTTTTGCAAACATTGCCAAAGTGCCAAATGATGACACCAAGTAATTATACATAGCGCGATGCTATAAATGGCATAAATCTATCTGGGATTGTACCAGGTCGACTGGGTATAGCGGATGCTGGTATTGGTTCGGTTGTTTTAATATACCAACGATCACCGATTTTTTTCAGTGGATTTATAAACTTAACAGAAGCATATTCTGTAATGTTTGGATCTAACGTCCCTTTATCATTTTTAGTATTTAGTCTTTTCATTTCGGCATTCTTATCTTTTGCATTTTGAAATAACATTATAACAATATACCCATGATCTGAATATATATTTGCGATAAAATATCTCATATATTTTGGTGTGTTTGACTTTCTTGTAGCATGTCCTTTTGAATTTGCAACGATCCATGTTACTTCAAATTTTCTATTGTATTGTTTGGATAAATCTGAAAATAGTCCTCCCAATTCATATAGTATACTCGTCTCACTGTACATTTATTATATATAATATAAAATTATATATTATATATGTAAAGAAGCAAACATGGGCAAGAAGCGCCCACCAAGTGAGAGTTCTTCGTCTGGGAGTTATGGTTCAGACGAGTACAGTGATTCGGGCGTATCCACCAGTATATCCAAGTCCGCATCCAAAGCATCCAAAGCATCCAAAGCTAAAACGGCAAAATCGAGCGCGATTAGTAGCGCGTCGACAAAAGTATCAAAAGGTGGAAAGAGTACGACATATTCAACTGCCACTTCTGTAAAGAGTAAAAATACCACCACTTCGTATGCACCAACTGCTACTCCAGAAACATCTTCACCTGATCATTCTGTTGTCGCTCTATCAAATGCACCCCCCTCTGTATTCGAAGAGAATGCAAAGGAAGATAAACGAACGGAAGTCGCGTCTACTGTTGCTTCATCTGCTTTGCCAGTCCAAGAAGCACCACAGGTATCTAAATGGGATCGCGCGGAAGGAGGCGGTTGGTCTATTTGGAACGGCATTATTAGTCAGAAAGTTTCCGAGAAGAACAGCGTACCTGGATATTTGAAACGGGCCATGTATGCGGCAAAGGATTCATATATTGCTATTCTAGTTGGTATGGTTGTGGTACTCGTTACACTAGTAACACTGAGACCATCGTTTGTGTTGGGCGCAAATGTATCTCGGTACGAGGACCCCCCACTTGATATGATGAGAGTTGGTGTATTCACGGTAGTATTTGGAGTTCTGTCATTTGTAGCTATTCAAAGTGTGGCCAAATAGAGATTTTCGTATTATTATCAGATTGTATTTTTTAGAATAGTTAGATAAACAACAGAATGACAGACTTCTCTGCGGAACTAACCGATGATTCTATGATTGCACAGAACTTTGAAAAAACATCTGGCTCAGGAACAAAGCTACCATTCAAGGACACCAAGCAGACCCACTTTCTATTCAGCATCAGTCATGTTGGAGTTCCCCCAATTGCTTCCGATCCAACAAATCCAGCCATTCGTATTTATGGAACATTTGGATCCGCCGCTGCCGCTGCTAATTATGCCAAAAAGATTATGGCAGTCGATCCAACATGTCACCTTGGTATTGGTGAGACTCACAGTTGGACACTTGCCGCAAGTAATCTAAAATATCTTCAGGATATGGATTATATAAAGACAAAGACAGAGAAACTCATTAAGCGCGCTGGCGTTGAAAATTCGGTTCGTGAAGCCCGTTTCAAACAGCACCAGGATGAACTACGCAATGCTACAGTAATCAAAGACGAGAAGCCAATTACTACTGAAAAGATGGAGGATGCTGCCCCAGATGAACCAGTCATTGAAGAAGTCATTGAAAATAACCTCCCGGTACTTACATCGGATTGTATTCCACTCAATCAGTCTGTATACTGCATATCGGTGATAAATGATGACCCAATTGAGGACGTACCCGAATTTCTATTCTGTATTTACCGTACCTGTCGTGATGAGACCGAGGCGGATGGTTATGTCCGTAACGTTGCTGCCCGTTCTGTTATGGATCATAATATTTATGTAGTTGATTCTGGAGAGTGGGTATTCCCACTTACCGACATGAAGTTTGCACCGCGCAACTATCGTGATAAGCGCCTTCATGATCTTATGAGTCGCGATATGTCACCAGAAGATCTCATGGCGGAGATTGATTCAAATACTGCATCCAATGCATCCGGTGCTGTCCTTGAGAACAAGTCGTAAAAAAATAGTTTATATTTAAACACGACCTGGGCCATCGCGGTCCACGCAATTTTTTATGCAACTACACGAACTACATATAACCCGACCACAGCACGATAGATAAAAACATAGCATAGTAATTATACATGTCCCCATACCAGCGGCGGCTCCAATAAATAGTACTATAATTGGTGCTAGTCCTTCTAACATTGTTATTTATATTATACATAATATTTTTATAACGTAGTTTAATCTGGACCGATTACACGGTTTGTGTAATTCGCGGGGGCAGCACGTACTGTATTGATCTCGGATGTAGGTTCGTATACTTGCTTGGTCCACTTCTCCTGTTTGCCAATAGTAGCAGTCGGGACAATCATACGACGACCAGCAACCGATTGCTTAACATCATAATTGAATCGATCGAATATTTTGAGTGATCGATTGTCAACATTATTTGGCCCATTTATCTGAGAATGGAGTGAATCGTCCTCGCCTGGGTTGGTAATTGTACCAGGGGCACGATCGTGTACGATAGCCTCGAAAGTATAGGAACGTGCTCCACCTGGTGTTTTCTTTGTGGTCTTTTTGTCATTAATGCCAACTGGATTCGCCTTTTCGAGCTCACTGCGTTTAATGAAGGTGGTTTTATTGTCTTCGTAATCAGCACGGTTCGGTACGGGACGAGAATCACCGGATTCAAAGTGCATGCCACCCGGTGCCATTGACTCTCTTGCGTTACGAATATTAATATTTGCAAAGTCATACTCTGGTGGTAGATTATCTACGCGCTCATGCGATGCATTGCGTACGTCAAATGTTCCGTGCACTGGATTCTCATCCATATTGCGAACAGATGGAAGATACGAAACATCATGATGACGGTTCGTCACACCTTCGTGGGTGTAATCACTCTGACGACGCGATTCTACTACGATATCATTTTTGACATTGTGATCAGTTAATCTTGTCTGTGCACGCTTAGAGTTTATGTCAGGGATACGAATACTACCAATGTAGTTCTTTTCTGTCGCATCCTTTGCCGATCGAGCGACCGCGCGCATCTGTGGCGTTTCGGTACGAGTACCCACTGTAATTTTACCAATCCTTGATTGCTGAGACACTGGGTTTACATGAGTACTTTGGTTCACTTCAACTGGCTTGGCGACACCCGCCTTGCGAATAATGGGTGCGACATATACCCTGTCCTTATAATCACGGCGATCCTGACCACCCTGGTTATACGACTGATGACCACTGTCCATAATCTTATCGCCAAAGACGTTTCCGCCTTGGTGCATTTGAATATTGTTCCGGTGAGCATTACTTGTATTGCGCGTTGCAAGACTTCGTTGTACTTTTAACTCGTCTGGGCCACGTTCTGGCATCTCATTTATTGTTTCGCGACGTGTCCGTGTTTCATACGGGTTGTGACCAAGCTGGGAAATTAGACGGTTCGCACCGACTTGTTTATTAGAATAATCGGCATTGGCATCTGGGAATGTATCGCGGACGGTGTGTCCAACAACCTGACCATTGCTGCTTTTAATATCAGAATCAATCTCTCTGCGTGTCATGTGGTCGATTGTGTTATTAGAATACACTTCTCCGATGTCTCCACCTTGGAGTTCGGAGTCGACACTTGCTTGGTATGGCATGCTTTAATAGTATATTTATAAAATAATATATTACATAAAAACTTAAACATGAAATCTGCTGTATCTATAATAGTATTTTATATCTCATAAAACTTGTTAGCAAAATACTACAGTATAGATATGTTCTTTATGCATATGTTTATATTTGCACTAAAGTATTCTATATCTGGCATTGAATTTAATTCAATGTGTACATTGACTGTTCCAAAAAGTACAAGTCGTAGATATTTGTTAAACTTGCAGTTAGACCGTCTAAAAATACAAACAAAATTTATATTCGGCCCAGATAACAACGGTGCAGATGGTTGTCTAACCGGTTGGATACATATGTTAAATACATGCAAAGATTATCCAGTTCTATTTACAGAGGACGATGTGGATTTAAGAATGGTAACTGAGAATAAAAAAATAGAAAATATACCTTACAATACCGTTCTTAGTCTTGCAAGTAACAATTGTCATTCGAGTAATTGTTCGGAACAATCTTGGGTAGACCCGTGGACTGATGATACATTAACTACATATGGATCCACCGCATTTTTGTTCCCAAATGAAAAATTAGCTACTCGAGCCCTTGAATGGATATATGAGAAACATCATGAAAATTACAATGGGTTGAATGTGGATATAATTCTGTTTCTGAATGATTTTGGTATAAAA